>Ga0209717_1002139_pt1 | contig 19578 bp, 18 predicted proteins | sample AD_UKC048_MetaG_FD_184418 | JGI IMG/M metagenome (GOLD analysis project Ga0209717, IMG submission 184418) | Active sludge microbial communities of municipal wastewater-treating anaerobic digesters from USA - AD_UKC048_MetaG (SPAdes) (version 2) | ecosystem: Engineered > Bioreactor > Anaerobic >... | reverse complement strand
ATACAAATTAAAATCAGGCTTAGGAGAAATTTTGGCATAGTAAAATAAGTTTGTGCAAATTTACTTAATTATAATTCTTTTATAATCATTTGGAACACTATAAGGAAAAGAAAGTTCTTCATTAAAGCTTACATTGTTGTATTCTAAATTGATTTCGGTTTTACCTTTCTTGTTATAACTATCGATATTGAGCGTCAAAGGCAAAGTCATTTCATTGAATTCTTTTTTATTAGAATACACCACTTGAATCATTCTTTCCTCTTTGGTTTGTGTAATTTCCTGTTTGTTTATAGTGAAATTATTTCCGTCAATATAGAAAGATTTCTTAGTGTTTCCATCAAATTCTTCGTCCAATCTATATACTTGATCGGTAAATGTTTCTGTATATTGTCCTTCATTCAAATTATCAATTGCTCTTCCTAACAACATATTTTGCATCTTATTGAAGTCTAAATCGGTTCCTAATAATTGGCTTAATGCGCTAAAATCACCTTCATAATAAGTGCCTTTTATTTTTTCGTAATAACTTACTTTGGTTGGCGTAATCAAAGCTTTGGCCATTGTGATTCCTAAAAATCGAATGCTTACCAATATTTGCTCGTCTTTTTTCAGTTTAATTTCGGCCGTAACATTCTGATTTTGTTTTTCAGAAGCATATTGGACGCTCGCTTTTATATATAATGTCGAAAACTCGTTTTTATTGTTGTAGTAGTTTTCGATAATTTTATTGACACTTTTTCGGTTTTCATTTTTAGACACATTGACAACTGCATTTTTAGATTTGCATGAGCCTAACGTCAATGAAATGATGGAGATAACCAAAAAAAGAAGTTTTACATTTTTTGAGAATTTATTCATATTATATCTTATTTTTTGGCTTTTAATAACTGATTGGCTTTTGCAAAATACTGCTCTTTTTTCTTGAAATCTCCCAAACCATTGAAGGCCTCGCCCAATTGAAGATTGAAATTAGCTTCTAAAACAGTGTCCTCTACTACATAATCTAAACCCAATTCTAAGAATGTAATTGCATTTTTGAATCGCTGCATTTGATTATTGGCTAAGCCCGCAAAAAAATAAAACTGGGGTTGTGTGGGATATGTTTCAACCAAAACTGCCGCTTTCTTGGCTATAATCTCAAATTGTTTAGTTTCGACATAGCCCTGAAGCAAAAGCACATTGGTTTCGATATCTGGTGCTGAATTATTTTTTAAAGACAATTCATAATATGAAATAGCTTTGTCCCATTGTTTTTTATTTTGATAAAATTTTCCGATTCCTTTGGCAACATTTACATCTGGCTCTTTGTCTAAATAAGCTATTGTTTTTTCCAAATCTTGGGAATACTGAGGATTTTCGGCAACAAAAATCAAAAATTCATTCAACACTCGGTATTTTATTTTTGTATCTATTTTGGTGCTTGCCAAAACTATATTCATTGCATTTATTGCTTTTTGTGCTTCGTTTTTGTCTAAATAATATTTAAATAATCCTACTTGCGCCCAGTCCGAATCTGGAATTTCAGTTTCTAGTTTTTTAGTGATTTCGACCGCTTTTTCGTTTTCATTATTCTCCGAATACAACTTGATTAAAGCAATATAATTCGATTCAACTTTTGGGTTTTTATTGATTTGGTCTATCAAATTATCCTTTTCGGCATTTTGAAATTTCCCCTGAGACAAAATTTGTGTTTTATACGCATCTCTTCTATTTGACTTTCCAACTTTGTCGTTCAACTCATTGATGAGAACGAGTGCTTTGTCAAATTGTTGCGTGTTCATATAAAGTTCTACCAAATCTTCTTTGTAAACTTGGTCAAATTCAATCAATTTATTAACTGCGAGTATTGCTTGATTGTAATTCTTGGTTTGGTAACTTACCTCATACATTCCTGCCCAAAACCATTTGTTTTTGGGTTCAATTTGCGCCGCTTTTTCATAGGAAACATAGCTTTGCTCATAGTTTTTCAATCCTAAATAATTCTTTCCCATTTCCGAATAAACTACGGCATCATTGGGTTTTAATTTCAAACAATATTCCAATGCTGTAATGGCTTTGTCGTAATTCTCGATTCCTTTTTGCTTTAAGGATTCATAAAAATAATCTTGAAATTTATCGGTATCCGGCACAATAGATTCTGGTTCGTCTTGCGCCAATAGCGAAGCTGAATTGCAAAGCAAAACCAAGAATAAAAAGAAGGAAACCGTTTTTTTCATTGAAATAAATTTCGATTTGTTAGCCTAGATTTGACAACTTTTAAAAAGTTGTCAAATCTTTTAGAACCATCAATCGCAAAAAATTATTCTAACACCGAATAATCTCCAATGCTAATGCTGGTGAAATTACCATCAAAACTAGCGTGACTTCCAATCATCGCGTTGTCTAAATTGGCATTTTTGATATGCGAATGCGTTTGCACCAAACTGTTTTTTATCGAACTATCAACAACGTGACAACCATCTCCTAAAGACACATTTGGACCAACCGTTGCATTTATTAAAATCACATTTTTCCCAATATAACAAGGTGGAATAATGGTGGAATTCTCCAATTTTACATCATAATCTACCAAATGTTCTCCATCGTTGTGCAAAAATCCTAACATTCTGGAATTGGTTTCAACCGTGACATCTTTGTTTCCGCAATCCATCCACTCGGCGACTTCTCCGGGTACAAAAATCATACCTTTAGCCATCATTTGCTTGATTCCGTCGTTAATTTGATATTCGCCACCGTGAATAATGTTGTTGTCCAAAACATATTGCAATTCGTTTTTCAAAACCGCAACATCTTTGAAATAATAAATTCCGATAACGGCAAGGTCTGAAACAAATTCTTTTGGTTTTTCGACTAGTTCAATGATTTGATTTTCTTCGTTTAAATTAACCACGCCAAAAGCTTCGGGTTGCTCTACTTTTTTTACCCAAATCACGGCATCGGCATTTTGATCTAAATCGAAATCGGCGCGAATCAAAGTGTCGGCATACGCAATAACGGCTGGTCCACTCAAGGAATCTTTGGCACACATAATCGCGTGACCAGTTCCCAAGGCTTCATTTTGGTAATAAATGGTTCCTTTTGAGCCTAATTTTTCGGCAATGGCTATTAAATCTTCTTCCACTTTTTTGCCAAAACTTTCGTGAATGATAAAGGCAATTTCTTCAATATCTTGATTCAAAACTCCTGCAATATCTTCGACCAAACGATGTACGATTGGTTTTCCAGCAATTGGAATTAAAGGTTTTGGAATGGTTAAGGTATGAGGTCTTAATCTGGAACCACGTCCAGCCATTGGTACTATAATTTTCATTTTCTATTGTTTTTTAACCGCAAAGTTCACGAAGGTTTTCGCAAAGTTCACGAAGGTTTTTTTGTTAATTTTTGGCCACGGATTGAACCGATTTCCACGTATTTTTTGATTGTTATATTTGAGTGTTTATAAATCCACTAACAGCAACTAAATATCATCCAAAACCATCTTATCTTTAAACATCTTTCGATGTTTATTTAGATGTTTATTTAAAAGCTCCAATAATTTTTTATGATTAATATTTAGGGGATTAGTTTGTATTCCATATTGTGAGTTTGCAATTTTTATATCAAATTTCAATAGTAATTTGTAAAACCAAGAATCGCTATATTTTTTTGTTGGTTTTTTCATTTCAATAAAAATTTGTCTATTATTGGCAATTCCTTTATAATGAGTAGTTACTACAAAAAACGATTTAATCTCTTCAAAATTTACATTTATTTGTTTTGTTAAAATATTATAAATAATGATTTCATTTGTAGTAACCGTAAGAAGAGGTTTTTTTCTTATTAAATATAAAATGGAAATTATTATTCCAAATACGAATATAATAAACCCAAATAATAACATTATACTTTTAAAAGGTTTTAACTCAAAATTAAAGATGCTCTTATAAAAAAATATTGCACAAAAAACGAAAAGTGAAGATACTAACAATAGGAAAAAAGCCTTTATTTTACTTGAATAAAAGTGTAAATCTGTTGATTTCAATTTCGATGTATTATTTTCTATCACACTCTTTAAAATGTTACTAAACATTCAACTAATTAAACCCTTATTTAACCCCAGTACTTCCAAAACCGCCTTCTCCTCGTGAAGTTTCAGATAATTCCTGAACTTCAATCCATTCGGCTCTTTCGTGTTTCGCTATGATAAGTTGGGCAATGCGCTCGCCATTTTCGACAACGAAAACTTCATTGGATAAATTCACTAAAATCACTCCAATTTCTCCACGATAATCCGCATCCACTGTTCCTGGCGAATTCAATACTGTGATTCCTTTTTTGGCTGCCAAGCCGCTTCTTGGTCGCACTTGCGCTTCGTAACCAATGGGTAATTCAATGAAAAGTCCTGTTTTTACGATGGTTCTTTCCAATGGTTTTAAGGTTATGGATTCGGTTAGATTGGCACGCAAATCCATTCCTGCCGAGGCTATAGTTTCATAGTTGGGCAACTCGTGTTGCGATTTATTGATGATGTTGATTTTCATTCTGAATTTTGGGTTTTAACCGAGATTGTATTGAAATTATTTTTATTTTTTCCTTTTTACGATGGCTAATATAGTTTCTTTCTCGTTGTGATAAATGAAATACATAAACAAGATTAATAACGGAATTCCAACGAAATAATTTTCCCTAAAAAAGTAGAAAGAAATAATAGAAAATAAGATGGACAATCCTAAATATCCTCCTATTTTCTCCATATCATACGGAATTGGGTAATATTTGTTTCCAAGCACATAAGAAATGACCATCATACTTCCGTAGGCAACAATAGTAGCAATTGCTGAGCCGTAATAGCTGTATTTTGGAATTAAAAGATAGTTTAAAAACAAAGTTAATATAGCTCCTACAATCGAAATATAAGCGCCAATATGGGTTTTGTCAGTGAGTTTATACCAAACGGAAAGATTGTTGTAAATTCCCAGACAAAAGTTCGCCAAAATGATTAAGGGCACGACTTTCATCGCTTCCCAATAGGATTTGTTGTCCAGCAAAAGAAACTTCAAGACATCGGCAAACACAATCACGCCAAGGAGAATTAACGAACCCAATATGACGAAATATTTAGTAATAACGGCATACGTCTGTGGCGCCTTATCGCTACTCGAATGACTGAAAAAGAACGGCTCGATTCCCAATCGGAAAGCGGTGGCAAATAAAACCATAAACAAGCCGAGTTTGTAACAAGCTGAGTAAGCTCCTACTTCGGATTTGGCAATGTTTTCTGGAAGTAAATACCCTAAAAGAATTTTATCGAAATGTTCGTTGACTGCAAAGGCTATTCCCGCCACGAGAATAGGCAAGCCGTATTTCATCATTTTTTTCCACAGTAATTTGTCGAATCTTCTATCTAAATTAAAATAATTGGGCGAAAGTACTGCTAATGTGAGTAAACTAGCCAACAAATTGGCAATGAAAATATAGCCAATTTCGTTGTTGTCGACATATAAATTATCGACGAAGGAATGCGGATTATCCGAAGCTAATTGGGGCAAATAGACCAAAAAGAAAATGTTGAGAATCAAATTGACCATCACATTTCCAATCTTAATAGCGGCATACATCATCGGACGTTGATTGGCTCGCAGTTTCGAAAATGGAATAATGACCAACGCATCAAGAGCTAAAATCCATATGGAATAGGTAATATATTGCACATCGACATTGGCGTAAGCGGCTAAGGAATCTCTGAAAATTAAGGCGCCAAATAGGAAAAATATAGTGGACCAAAATATAGAAATGGTGCTAGTTGCAATTACATTTTGCTTGTCGGTCTCAGAATTGTAAAACCGGAAAAAACCTGTTTCCATTCCGTAGGACAAAATCACGTTGAAGAATACCATCCAAGATAAAAGAATGGAAACTTCTCCATAATCGGTTGTGGGTAAAATTCCAGTGTACAATCGAACCAATAAGAAACTTAGCATTCGAGGCAAAACCGTTGCGAGTCCGTAAATGGCAGTTTGTTTGAAAAGATTTTTATATAATCCCAATGGGTTTCTTTTTTATTATTTATGAGACAAAAATAACCATTTCTTTGGTTTAAAACTGAATTTATTATTTCAATCCAAATAGTTTGATTCTTAGAGTTATGTCAGTCCTTCTTCATTCAATGTTTTGACAAAATGAAAGCCTCTAGGATAATAATCTTGATTATAATAGAAACGATGTGCTGTAAAATTTTGAGTATAAGCGTCAAGAACTATCATTGTGCAGTCAAGTGCTGTTGCTTTTTGGTTTACATAATCGGTTAGGAGTTTGCCAATTCCTTTATTACGATGGTCGGGGTGCACAATAAAATTGTCAATTTCCATATATTTCCCTGACCAAAGTTTGATTCCATACCATAAACCTGTCAGTCCGACACAGATTTCGTTTTCAAAAATCGCAACTTGAATGTAATTGTGCGGAATCATCGTTTCCAGAAAAGTTTTATACTTTTCTTCAGAAATATTGGGATACAAATGACGGATTATTTCGATTTGCCCGAGCATTTCTTCGATGGTGGTAAGTTCTACGGTTTTCAAAATTATAGTAGTATTGAAATTAGGGGATAAATTTAAACAAAAAAAGTCCCGCAAATTGCGGGACTTTAAAAGTAAGATATGGGTAACTATTTATTTTTTAATTACTCTAACTGTTTTGTTGATATCTCCTTGTTTCAATGAGATTAAATAAACGCCTGGAGCATAATCATTTCCTATTTGTTGGTCATTGATTGCATCATAATCAACATTCAGTGATTCAATCGTTTTTCCAGTCATATCATAAGCTGTTACTTTCACGTCTTCGTTAGATGAAGAAATATAGTTTAGTTTGAAACTATCCGAAGTTGGATTAGGATAAACTTTTAAAGAAAATTCAGCATTTGAAACAAATTTTTCACTTGCTAATGTTGTAAAATCAGCACCTGTCAAAGCGATGGAACCTGTTGCAGGACGATAATCTAATCCTGTAAACACACTTCCGTCTAATTCATTGTATGGAGATGTCAATAATCCTACACTTGCCGTTTGACTTGTGTTGTTATTATTTGTAAACCAAGCAGCTATATCAAAAGCTGTTGCTGGAGATTCTACTTTAACAGCTACTTTTGCTACAGCTGTTCCTGCAATAATGTTGCTCTTGAATTTTAAAGTGTTGTTCGTAGCGTTTGTTATTGTTGTAGTTCCATCAACAACTACTCCATCAACAAAATCCATAAAAATTGAATTGAATACTTGTAATTGTGTATTTCTTCTTAAGTGAGCACCTCTTCTATGTCTAACCGCTAATGTACCTCCGCTTGGCAATGTAGCTCTATAAGAAGGTCCAATCAAAGTACAATTTGAGAAAATGGCACTTGTGAATTTTGTTCCAGCCGTACTAGTTGAGTTGTTATCCGACTCGAAACAGTTTGAGTCTGAAGAGTCTGCAATTGCAGGTTCTTTGATAGCCAAACAAAACTGTACGCTACCACTAAAACCATTATCGGTATCAAAATCATCATCAAGACCACGGTAAGCAACAAGGTGGGAGCAATTTACAGCACCACCAAACCATTCAAAAGAATCATCATTGGCATAAGAAACTTGAACATAGTCAACTTGTGTTCCTTTTCCAACAGCACCAAATGTTAAACCGTTAATCTCTGTATTACTTCCTGCAGCTCCATAAGTGTAACCTGCAAACTCTATTCTTACATATTTCAAAGAACCTGAATTGTCATTGTCATCTGGTGTAGCACCTCCACCATATTGTGTGTCAGCAGTGGGTGCGATACCTTCAATATTATTTACTCCACCATTGATATTGTAAGCTCCTTTACCCAATAAAATAACACCTCCCCAATCTCCTCTGTTTCTATTCCCTTCCGAAAAACCAGAAGTAAAAACAATTGGACTAGTAGCTGTTCCTTCGGCAATAAGTTTTGCTCCTTTAGTTACAAACAAACCTGCTCCAGGTGCAGTACTACGAATAATTACTCCTGGCTCAATAGTTAGAGTAGCGTTGTTTTTCACATAAATTTGTCCTCCTAATGAGTATGTATTTCCTGCTGTCCAAGTAGTATTGGTAGTTATTTCAGTAGAAATAGTTACGGTTGGAGTTGGATAAACTTTGTTTTGAGGGTCATATTCTGTCCATGAATCTGTCCACATTGCTGTTGGTGCTGGTGCAAATGCCCCTCTGTAAGTTGTAGTTGTAAATTGAGCAAAACCAGTAAAAGTTACTAGAACTAGCATTGAAAATAAGTAAATTTTTTTCATTTTGTTTGTGTTTAAATTATGTAGCAATATTAAGATGGAGATGTAAATAGGGTGTAAACTAAAAGTTATAAAAAAGACACTATTGTGTTATCTAAACATTAAGAGCCTGTTTTAAAAAAAAACAGGCTCCTAGCATTTTACAGTAAATCCTTTATTAGAAAGAGTAAGTTAAAGAGAAAGAATAGGTTGAACCAAATTTAATTCTCGTAGTTAAATCATCTTCTTGACTATTGTATCCATTTTTGTTTTGAGAATCTCCCAAAAATACTTTGTTAACAAAGGCATCAAATCCTTTAATTTCTTCGGTTCCTGGCAAATCATTGTTTTGGTAGAGAACCAAATCTTGCGCTAATGCGTTTTGAAGATTCATTTTTATTTCAAGCTTGTTTTTAAATAAACTTTTGGCTACTTGAAAGTCTAACAAGGTTCTCGCTTTTTCCCAATAACCAGCTGTAGGATTACCCAAGGTTTGATTGGCGTGAATGGTAATTCTATTTCCAATTCGGTTTAAATTTGCGGACAATGACCATCCCGCTTCAGTGTTCATATATTGTAATCCTGCATTAAAAACATAAGGAGATTGTCCTTGCAATGGCGTATCTTCAACGTCTGATGGGATCTCAAACAAATTAGAAATATCAACTTTAGAACGAATAACAGCAAGATTGGAGTACAGTGTCAAATCATCTAAAATTTTGGTTTCTTTTGTTCCAAAAATAGTGCTTAGTAAAGTTCTAAATTCTAATTCTACTCCATAATCACTTCCAGAAATAGCATTTTTATATTGATTCGAGTTGTTGGCCAAAGCCTGAATTTCGATTGGGTTTTTGAAATCTTTGTAAAAAGCAGATACCGAAAATAATTGCCCGTTTCCTGGAAAAAATTCATATCTCAAATCGGCATTTAATATTTCGGTGATTTTTAAATCTGGTGTTCCCGAAGTGTTGAACCTCGTTTCATTATCAAAGAATAAAAAGGGTGCCAACTCTCTAAATTCTGGTCTGTTTAATGTCTTGGAACCACTTAGTCTAAAATTTTGTTTGTTGGTAAGTTTATAAATAAAGTTTACAGACGGCAATAAGTCAAATTGTGAATCATCAACAACAACAGGTTCGCCTACAATAGATTTAGAGTTCAAATGTTGTGAATAATTTTCTAATCGAACACCCCAAACGACTCTTAGCTTTTTAAATACATTATCAATCATCAGGTAACCTGCGTCTAAATTAGCTTCTGCATCATAATAATCACTTCCTTTTGTACCATCATAAAGTGTCAAACCACTTACTCTTGGGGAAGTTGACAAAATCCCCATATTCGAAGAATTAAACATCGAATCGTTAGGCAATGTTGGAATCGTAGCCGAAAGCGTTCCTGATCCATAATTAACGCCTCCCACTCTACCATTAAAAGGGATATAACCCAATTGTCGTGCTTCAAATTGTCTGTTTCGAGATTGTGTAATCCCACCGATTTTTATATCGGCTGAAAAATTATCCGAAAAATTTACTTTTTTACTTACATCAATCTTTGAGCTGTAAATGTTTTCGCTATTGGATGATGTAAAAATTGAGCCTGGACTATCTTTCCCTACCACGTTGACTAAGAAGTTGGCCGTAGGTACCGATTGCGTTCCATCGGCATATTGGATATACTCATAAGTATTTCTTCTTTCGCTTGGTATATCACGTTTAACATTGCTATATGATCCTACCCAATTGATTTTAATTTTGCTTTCAGGTAAGAAATGTTCACCAATAATTTGTCCTGTATAAATATTATTTTTAGAAAAAAATCGATTTGTCGAACTCGTAATTGTAGGTTCTTCTTCTACCCTTTTTGTTCCAATTCTGTCTGTAAATCTAGTTTCTGTATTAGCGCTATATAAATTTTTGAAACTGAATTTATTGTTAGTGTTCATTTTTAAAGAAAGATTCAAAATTGCACCACTAAGTCTTTGTTTTGTATAACTTTTATCTGAGAAATCTTCAAGAAGTGCGCCAGGTGTTTCATAAAACTTACGATTACTTTCAGCATAAACACTCGATATATTATTAGTTACAGAAGCTAATAGACCTAGACTTTGTTCTCCGTTGAATTTAAAATAACGACCTAGACTTAACTGAAAACTTGTGTTTGGATCAAACTTATCTTCTTTTATACCCCAATCTGTTTGATAATTCTTCGATAAATTATCAATTTGAAGAAGACTAGATTCGGTTTTTTGATTTTGTAAATTAATAAAATCCGGCGAACTAGGAAAATTAGATGGCAAGCCTACTTTGGCATCACGAGCAACTAAATTTGTTTTACCTGTTGTAACCGTATTGTATCCTCCACCAATCGATAGGGTTTGAAAATCTTTGTCTGGTGCCATTTTAGTGTTAATCTCAATAACGCCGCCTGCAAATTCTCCTGGTAAATCTGGAGATGCCGTTTTATTAATAATTAAATTATCAAGCATGTTAGATGGAAAAATATCAAACGAAAAGGCTTTACGATCTGGCTCAGTACTTGGCAGTGGAGAACCGTTCAAATAGGTTGTGTTGTATCTATCATTCAAACCTCGAATAATAACAAATTTATTGTTTTGAACACTTGCTCCACTAATACGTTTCAACACATCGGAAGCGGTTCTATCTGGGGTTCTTTTGATGCTTTCTGCAGAGATCCCGTCCGATACTCTAACACTGTTTTTTTGCATCGTTAGAAGTGATTTTACTGATTCCGCTTTGGCTTTTACGGTTGTTTTTATAATAACCTCGTCTAAAACACCACTCATTTCAGACATAGAAACATTCAATACTGTTGCTTCTTTATCTACAACCACGACCTCGTCAACAACTTTTGTAGAAAAAGAAAATAAAGAAAACTCTAAAATATATTGTCCTGCTTCCATTTTTCTGAAATAAAATTTTCCTTGGGCATCAGTAGTTGTAGAAAGTTTTGTTCCTATTATTACAACAAGAACACCTGGTAATGGTTTGCCAGTAGATTCCTCTATTACAGTTCCTGTAATAATAGAATTTTCGTCTATGCTTTTTGTTAATGTGGCATCTGCTACATAATTATCGGCTGATTCTGTTTCTTTAAAATCTTGAGAAAAGACAGAAGTAACAAATAATAAAAATACGATAAGGCTTGATAATTTCATTGAACTATTTTTGATTAAAAATTGCTAGAATTTCACGGCAAAAATACTTTTAATGTACATTTTGAATGTTAATGATAGATTAACAAATTTGTCGGAAAATCATCGAACGTTAATTTATGGTTAGTTAAACAATAAGGATATGTTGATTTTGTTTCAAGATAAATTTTATGTAAAATTTTCTGTCTTTAAAGCATAAAAAAAGTCCCGCAATTGCGGGACTTCCATTATCTGTTTAGAATAAAATATTATCCTTTCAAAGCTTCGCATTTTGAAGATTTGAAAAACTGCGTTTTTCTTATCCTTTCAAAGCTTCTGCTCCACCAACGATTTCTAAGATCTCATTAGTAATGGCAGCTTGACGTGCTTTGTTATAAGTCAATTTCAATTGATCTCTCAATTCGGTTGCGTTATCTGTTGCTTTGTGCATGGCAGTCATACGCGCTCCGTGTTCCGAAGCAAATGAATCTCTAACTCCTTTGTACAATTGTGTTTTCAATGATTTTGGAATCAAAGTCAATACAATTTCTTCTTTGGATGGTTCAAAAATATAATCTCCAGTTGAAGCTGGCTTATCAGATTTTACAGGAGCCAAAGGCAAAAATTGTTCTACTTGAACAATTTGAGTGGCTGCATTTTTAAATTGGTTGTACACCAATTCGATCTTATCGTACTCTCCAGAAACAAATTTTTGAGTCAATATTTCAGCAATAACTGTAACGTTTTCAAAAGTCAAATGATCAAAAACCTGACTTTGATTATCCACAACAGTAAGTGTTTTAGATAATACATCATTTCCTTTTTTACCAATAGCAAAAACATCTACTTGTTTTCCTTCGTAAAAATCGGCACGGTTTTTTACTTCTTTAATTACATTGGTATTGAAAGCACCACACAAACCTCTGTTAGAAGTGATGGCAACCACCAATACTTTTTTAAGCTCACGTTGTTTAGTGAATTCTCCTCCCACATCTCCGTCAAGAGTTGCCGAAAGATTTTGTAATAATTCCGTCAATTTTTCGGCATAAGGTCGCATCGCTGTGATGGCATCTTGCGCCTTCTTTAGCTTTGCTGCAGAAACCATTTTCATCGCAGCAGTAATCTGCATCGTTGATGAAACGGAAGTAATTCTATTACGGATTTCCTTTAAATTTGCCATTTAAGATTGTATTAAGATTGAAGTATAAAGTATCAAGACGTCTTAATTCTTGATACTTTATACTTAATACTTTTTAGTTATATTTCGCTGAAATTTCTTTAGCTGCTGCTTCAAGTACATCTGTGATTTCGTCAGTCAGCTTTCCTGCTTTCAAGGCATCAAGCGTATCTCTGTGTTTGTTGTTCAAGTATTCCAAATAATCTTTTTCGAATTCTTTTACTTTGGCAACAGGAACATTTCTCAACAAATTTTTAGAACCTGCATAGATGATGGCAGTTTGATTTTCAACAGTATAAGGGTCGTTTAGATTTTGTTTCAAAATCTCTACGTTTCTTTTTCCTTTTTCGATTACGTTCAAAGTAACGGCATCCAAATCAGAACCAAATTTAGCAAACGCTTCCAATTCACGGAATTGTGCTTGATCTAGTTTTAATGTACCAGCCACTTTTTTCATTGATTTAATTTGAGCGTTACCTCCAACACGTGATACAGAAATACCTACGTTAATTGCTGGACGAACCCCTGAGTTAAACAAATCACCATCCAAGAAAATTTGTCCGTCAGTGATCGAAATTACGTTAGTTGGGATGTATGCAGAAACGTCACCAGCTTGAGTTTCGATAATTGGTAAAGCGGTCAATGAACCTCCACCTTTAACGATACCTTTCAAAGAATCTGGTAAATCGTTCATATCTTTTGCAATAGTATCATCAGCAATTACTTTACAAGCTCTTTCTAATAAACGAGAGTGTAAGTAGAAAACGTCTCCAGGATAAGCCTCACGTCCTGGTGGTCTTCTTAATAAAAGAGAAACCTCACGGTAAGCCACGGCTTGTTTAGATAAATCATCATAAATAATCAAAGCTGGACGACCAGAATCTCTGAAATATTCTCCAATTGCAGCACCTGCCATAGGAGCATATACTTGCATCGGAGCTGGGTCAGAAGCATTAGCAGCAACAATAACTGTATAAGCCATTGCACCTCTTTCTTCCAACATTTTTGCAATTCCTGCTACTGTTGAAGCTTTTTGTCCAATAGCAACATAGATACAAAATACAGGTTTTCCTGCATCGTAAAATTCTTTTTGATTTAAGATGGTATCGATACAAACAGTTGATTTACCTGTTTGACGGTCACCAATAACTAGCTCACGTTGTCCACGACCTACTGGAATCATTGCATCTACTGCTTTGATACCGGTTTGCAATGGCTCAGTAACTGGCTGACGGAAGATAACTCCAGGAGCTTTTCTTTCTAATGGCATTTCGAATAATTCACCACCAATTGGTCCTTTACCATCAATAGGTTGTCCCAAAGTGTTTACTACACGTCCTACCATTCCTTCTCCTGTTTTTAGGGAAGCAATACGTTGTGTTCTTTTTACTGTTGAACCTTCTTTGATTCCTGTTGATGGTCCTAAAAGTACCACCCCAACATTGTCTTCTTCAAGATTCAAAACAATCGCCTCAAGACCATTGTCAAATTCTACAAGTTCACCGTATTGAACATTAGAAAGCCCATAAATAAGAGCAATACCATCTCCAACCTGAAGTACAGTACCCACTTCTTCTTGAGTAGCACCTGATTCAAAACCTTCTACTTGCTTTTTTAATATTGCTGATATTTCAGCAGGTTTAATTTCCGCCATAATTATTTATAAATAACTAGTTACTTAATTCTCTTTTTAAAACTTGTAATCTGTTGGCAACTGAACCATTGTATTGTTTGTCGCCTATTCTTAAAATAAAACCTCCAATAATAGAAGGATCTATCGTGTTTTCAATTGTAATTTTTTTGTCTGAAAATGTAGCTATTTTAGCTAAAATTTTAGCTTCTAAAGTTGCATCCATTGGAACAGCGGTTGTAACTTTGGCCACTTCAACACCGTTCATAATATCAAACAATTTGTTATATTCTAATGCAATGGCGTCCAAAATTTCAAATCTTTTGTTCTCCTTTACTAAATGAAAAAGACTTTTGGTCACTTTATTTGCATTAGCAAAGATTTCCAACATAGCATTTTCTTTTTGTTCTACATTAATAGTTGGGCTTTGAATAAAAGAATTCAATTCCGCATTGGTATTCATAGTCGAACTAATCAATGCCATATCAACACTAACTTGAGAAGCTACTTTTTTGGATTCTGCGATTTCCAGAATGGCTTTTGCGTAACGAATTGCTGCTCTTGTACCTGCCATATTAGCTTAATTTTGCGTCGCCTAACATTTTTTCTACTAATTTTACTTGAGTAGCTTTGTTAGATAATTCTTCTTGTAATAATTTCTCGGCAATTTCTATAGATAAAGTCGAAACTTGAAGTTTCAATTCAGCCATAGCAGTATTTTTTTCACTTTCGATTGCTGCTTTAGCTTGTTCAATCATTTTCTGACCTTGAACTTGTGCTTCGTTTTTAGCATCAGCAACCATTTTTTCTTTGATTTCGCGAGCATCCTTTAACATAGCATCACGCTCTAATCTTGCTTCTTGCAAAATACGTTGGTTGTCTGCTTGAAGGTTTTGCATTTCTTTTCTAGCGTTGTCGGCCGAAAGCAAGGCGTTTTTGATTCCTTCTTCTCTTTCGTTAACGGCATCCAAAATAGGTTTCCAAGCAAATTTTTTCAATAAGAAAATCAAACCAACAAAAATTATTGTTTGCCAGATAAATAATCCAAACGAAAAATCATTTATTAACTTTTCCATAGTATGTCTTTAAAATTGTAATCTTTTAATTTAATGTTTTAAACAAAAGCTGCAACCAACCGTTACAGCTTTTTGTTTTCATTCTATTAGTTTTCTGCAACAGCAAATAAAGCTGCAAAACCAATACCTTCAATAAGCGCAGCTGCAATAAGCATAGCTGTTTGAATTTTTCCAGTAGCTTCTGGTTGACGAGCGATGGCATCCATTGCAGAACCACCGATTCTACCAATACCAATACCTGCTCCAATAACTACTAATCCTGCTCCAATGATTCTAGGAATTTCCATAAAAATATGTATTAAAAATTAAACATTCAATTTGAGGTTAGAGGTCAGAATTTAGAGGTTAGAATTAATTTCTAACTTCGTAATTCTAATTTCTAACTTTTAATGATGCGCTTCTTCGTGATGATGCTCCTCTACTGCCGAACCGAAGTACAAAGCAGAAAGCATGGTAAAGATGTACGCTTGCAACAAGGCGACTAATATTTCGATGATTGAAATAGCGAATGACAACATAAAAGATAAACTGCTTCCCAACCAACTTTTGAAAATAAATATCAATCCAATCAAACTCATCAATACCACGTGACCTGCAAAAATATTGGCATACAAACGAATCATCAACGCAAATGGTTTGATGAATACTCCCAATAATTCAATAGGTGCCAAAATAACTTTCATTGGAGTTGGCACCCCTGGCATCCAGAAAATGTGTCCCCAATAATTTTTGTTGGCTGTAAGTGTTGTGATGATAAATGTGATTACCGCTAATCCAAAAGTGATAGCAATATTTCCGGTAACGTTGATTCCTAGTGGAGTCAAACCAAAGATATTCAAGAACCATACAAAGAAAAAGATGGTCAACAAATAACTCATATATCTTTTATAGTGTTTTTCGCCAATGTTTGGAATCGCAATTTCGTCACGGATGTACAATACGATTGGCTCGAAGAAACGTCCTGCTCCTGCTGAAATTCCTCCATTCTTGGCATAAGATTTTGCTAGGCTGGTAAACAATAAAAACATTATCAAAGCCACAACCATAATGGTCAAAACTCCTTTTGTGATAGAAAGGTCGATTGGCATTGCGTTTGTAGGATGTCCATGCTCTTCGGTTAATGTTCCAGCAGCATCGGTTTTGTATATTTTTTCGTGGTGTAATTTGTAATAGTTTCCGTTTGATTCGGCTACAGCTTCTCCGTGGTGAAATTTTGATGAAGAAAAAATGTGAACACCATTATCCCAAAGAATAATTGGTAATGGAAAACCGTAATGAGCACCGGTTTCTTTATCTGCAAAAAGTGAAAACTCATGACCATCCAAAACGTGATGATCAATTACTTCTTTTATTTGCTTTTTAATTTCTGAGGTTTCCTCTCCAGATTCTGGAGCCGCTTCGTGTGCAACTGTTGTTGTTTCAGTAGGTGTTGGCGTAGTTTCCGTTGGGGTATTTGAGAAACCAAATACTGGAAGACAGGCTATTAAAATCGCTATTATAAATTGAAGTGGTTTGTTTGAAATCACCATAACTGTTAATTATCTTAATTTTTACTTTCTGAAATTGGGTGCAAAGGTACATTTTAAATTAATATGCTAAAAGCATTAAATAAAAAAAATGACTATTTTATCTTATAAATGACTTTTTATTGCTTATTGTTTAGAATTCTGACTGTTACAATGGTTTCTATCGTCAAAAACAAAGCGAAAATGATGAAAAAATCAATTTTTTCAACTCTCACATTTGGATTTCCTGAATTCAGGATAGGCGACAAAATAACATAGGATAAACCCATTTTGATAAAAGTGACCAAAAGAAATGTAAACCCCACATTGTCGATATTTTTTTCGTTTACCTTAATTAGTATAAAAATGATAACCAACGAACAAATAAAGAAAAATCCATACACAACCTCTATTGGAAAATGAAAACCTTGAAGATTAGGGTGATTTTCATTTAAGAAAAAAATTAATTTGTGGATTAAATAAACCAAAATCGAAAGGAAAACAACTTCATGAATTGGTCGGTATTTTTTTAAATTCATCTTATACGATTTACTTTAAATTTTACTAGAATAGATTTATGAAAAACAGTCGGTGGTTTTTGCTGCAAAATTCAAACGGTTTTGTTTAAGAAGATTTATTAATGTCTTTCAATTGCCTGTTGATATTGTAGAAAGCGATGGCAACCCCTACTAATGTTAGTATTTTGACAAATATGTTATGTGTGTTGGGATATTTCTCGTCGAGCCAATTTCCAAAATAGGAAAACAAAAAAATAATTGCTCCCATTTGAATCGGAATATTAATAAGAGCCAACCACTTATTATTGGCCCCCTTCTTCGGGTTTGGATTGTCCGTCATTTGCCATCGAATTTTTGAAATTGGTTTTCATCATACAAGAAGCGCTAAAATCGGCACCCGGCTCTACGGATAGTTTTCCGCAAACTACTTCGCCATAAATACTGGCTTTATTTTTCACATTCAAAATTTCTAAAACTTGAATTTTCCCTTTATATTTCCCTTCAATATCCGCGTTTTTGCAAATAATATCTCCTGTAACACTTCCTGCGGGACCAATAACAATCTTTCCTTTGGTTTGAAAATTTCCGGTCAATTCTCCGTCCAATCTAAAGTCGGCTTGGGAAACAATATCTCCTTTTATGATTGTTCCTTCAACAATTCTATTCGTTTTCCCCAGAAATTCCGTGTATGATTTTGTCTTTTTTTCAAACATAATTTACTGTTTTGGAGTTGCATTAGAATTTGGACTATCATCGTCTTCCATGTTTGGCGTTCCCGCAGGAGGCCTCGTTCTGGAAGATTTGCTTGGTAATGGCGCTGCTTTTTTGGGCGTTTCTTGACCTTGAGTTTTAACCTTATCAACTTTAGGCTGAGGAATTACTGGATTAGGAGTAGCGGGTTGATTTGGCACAGCTACCGTTTTTTGTGGTGACAAATATTCGTCTAAATTTTTCTTGATTTGAACCACTTTATAATTTTCGCTCGAAATTACTATCGCTGGTTCTGTGATCTTAAATTTTTTATCTTCTTTTAAAATGGAAGCAACATTTCTTGCATAAGCTTCTGATTTGATACCCTGAACAGTAATGAAATTTTGTTTTTCAGTATAAATATCAAAAGTGTAAGTAAGGTTGGTGAGATTTTCGCTGGCAATGAATTTCTTGATTTTATCTTCTATATTTTTTGTGGCTTTGTCGTCTTGTTGACTCACTTTATACAATATTTTCCAGTGTTTAGATTCGGTGGTGGTGAAATTCATTTTTTCCAATAAAGGAATTTGCGTAGTTAGGATTTCTCGAGCATTTTTCCCTTCTTCGGTTGATGCGTAATTGTCGGCAACAAACAGCATTGCTTTCTTGTAGGCTTCTAATCCTCTAAGTTTTCCAATGGTGTTGGCTTTAAGCAATTCGTATTTTGGTATTATTTCATCACCATAATATTGAATGATAAGACCGTCTATTTTTTCTAAAAGCGTAACAAATTGTTCTTCTTGATACGCTTTGTACCATTTGTTATATTCGGCTTCTGTAGTTTCTGACTCGGTGACCGTGTTAGGATTTTTGTTATTGATGATTTGTGCATAACGTGAATCTGGATATTGGCTAGAAATTCTGTTTTTCATATCTTCAGCCTTGGTCACATCCGTAATTTGATAGATTTTATACAAATTATACATCGAAGGCAATACTAGTTTTTCCTCTGGATTTTGCTGTAACAATTGTTCTAATTTTGTGCTTGCCAATGTATATTCCTTGAACTTTTCCTTGTAAATCAGACCAAGTTGATAATAAACAAAGTTTCTTTCTTTAGCAATACTATCAATTTCAGTTTGCGTTTTAGGCAACATTTCGATATAAAATGATGGCGTGTATTGAGGTGTTTCGGCGACAACCTCTTTTTCATCGTCTAGTGTTTTATTTTCGTCGTTTGTAATTTCATCATCAGCCACGTTCGTTCTATTGGCTGGCAATCTCCAATTTCCTCCCAAAGCTCTATTACCAAATTTTTTCTTAAACTCAATCTTTCCATAAGCTACCGTCGATGGGTTATAAAAATAGAAAACATTAGAAGTGTTACCGGTTGAAATACTTGCCATCGAAGGTGGTGCAAGAGATTTCTTTGGAGGTATTTTTCCACCTTGCTGAACTCCTGTTGCAGGATCATCTGACGAGGATAGATTGTTGATGTCAATATTTTTCTGGATTTCTTTTTGCTTTTCGGCCAAAAGTCTTTTCTCCTCATCGGCTTTTTTTAATTTTCCAA
>Ga0209717_1002138_pt1 | contig 19588 bp, 17 predicted proteins | sample AD_UKC048_MetaG_FD_184418 | JGI IMG/M metagenome (GOLD analysis project Ga0209717, IMG submission 184418) | Active sludge microbial communities of municipal wastewater-treating anaerobic digesters from USA - AD_UKC048_MetaG (SPAdes) (version 2) | ecosystem: Engineered > Bioreactor > Anaerobic >... | reverse complement strand
TCTATTTATCATGAAAATCTCCATAGGAAACGACCACGCAGGACCGGAATATAAAAAAGCTATTGTTCAATATTTAGAATCAAAAGGATATGAAGTTACCAATTACGGAACCGACACAGATGCGTCTGTAGATTATCCTGATTTTGGTCATCCTGTGGCCGATGATGTTTCGGAAGGAAAAGCCGATTTTGGAATCGTAATTTGTGGTTCAGGAAATGGAATTGCCATGACGGTGAATAAACATCCAAAGGTTAGAGCTGGTTTGTGTTGGATAAAAGAAATTGCATATTTAACTCGTTTGCATAATAATGCTAATGTATTAAGTATTCCAGCTCGTTATACTTCGATTCAGCAAGCGATTGAAATTGTTGAAACTTTTTTAACTACTGAATTCGAAGGCGGTAGACACCAAACTAGAGTGGATAAAATTAGCTGTTAATATTTTGGGACATCATCATAACCATGATCACGGTCACCATCATTATCAAGTAGAAGGTAAAAATCTACTATTTTCGATTGTTTTAAATCTAGTAATTACGGCTGCACAAGTTATTGGCGGACTTATTTCTGGAAGTTTGGCCTTGATTTCTGATGCTTTACATAATTTTTCCGATGTACTTTCCTTGATTTTTAGTTATGTAGCGCACAAATTATCCAAGAAAAAAGCTTCTGTAAATCAAACTTTTGGATACAAAAGAGCCGAACTTATTGCGGCTTTTGTCAACGCAATGACCTTAATAATTGTGGCTTTGTTTTTGGTTTATGGAGCAATCGAACGTTTTTTTAATCCACAACATATTGCTTCTGAATTAGTAATTTGGCTTTCTGTTTTAGGAATTGTTGTCAATGGTTTATCTGCTTTAATGCTAAAAAAAGATGCTGATAAAAACCTGAATATGAAATCGGCATATTTGCATTTGTTTACGGATATGTTGGCTTCGGTTGCGGTTTTAGTTGGCGGCTTATTGATGAAATATTTTCAATGGTTTTGGGTCGATAGCGTATTAACTCTCATTATTGCTATTTACTTAATCATTGTCGGTTTTGATTTACTCAAAACATCTACAAAAATGCTAATGCTTTTTACACCAAATCACATCGATATTAATAAAATTATCGAAGAAGTGCACAAAATTCCAGGCACTGATAAATTACACCACATTCACGTTTGGCATCTCAACGATGATGAATTGCATCTCGAAGCTCATTTAGACTGTTCGGAAGACATAAAAATGTCTGAATTCAACGAAATCTTACACAAAATAGAGCAGGTTTTATTCGATAAATTTCAAATCAACCACATTAATATTCAACCTGAATTTAAAAAAGAAGAGGTTTCAAAGGATTTTATAGTTCAGGATTAATGTAAAGTCAGTCAACTGACTGAATTAACGTTTTTGTTTATAATTTATAGACACGTCTAAAGGTATATTTTGAATCTATAAACCGTAAAAAAAACAGTTACAATTCTTAGCTAACTGTGTTATATTCTTCTAGTTTATAGGTATTTATATTTTTTAAAAAAAATACTGTTCTTTCAAGTTTCAAAATCAAATCTATTTTTTTTGATTTGCACAAAAAGAATGAACTTACTTGAATCAATTTCTAATCGAAACAGCAGTAATTTATTTGCGTTCAGAAGCCACAATCAGTATATCAATGTTTTTGATTTGTTTTTACTTTATTTTAACACCATTCCAAATGCTGTTATCGAAGAAAATATTGATTGTGAAAAAGCTAATGATTATTTCTTTGAAAAGTATCGAAATGAAATCAAAGAACATTTTTATCAAAAAGGAGTATTTGAAAACGAAACTAAATCAAAATTAAAAGAAGTTTATTGTGTTTTGGACAACATAATTATAGTGTTTTCTTTAGAAAAAAGAAGAATCTGTTTTCTTTTTACCGAAAAGCAAAGTGATAAAATCCAGACGATTATAGTTGAATTAATCCAATTTAAGAAAAGAGTAAAAAGGCAATCGCAGGAAATCTCATTGCTAATAAATACAAGTCAAGGGATTGAAACTACATCTTTAAAAATCACGAAACCCAAGCTAAAAATAGAGGATAATTACAACGATGATTTTCAAGAAATACATCAAACCATTTTCAAAAGATTATCAAAAAATAATGACAAAGGCTTGATTTTGTTGCACGGAAAACCAGGAACAGGAAAAACATCTTACATTCGATTTTTAATATCATCAGTCAAAAAAAAGGTGATTTTTTTACCGCCAAATTTGGCAAATGCTTTAACCAATCCAGATTTGCTTCCGATATTAATCCAAAATCCCAATTCTATATTTGTCATTGAAGATGCCGAAAACATTGTTATTGACAGAGAGCAAAACGGTTCGTCTCCAGTTTCAGCTTTGTTGAATATTTCCGATGGATTACTTTCGGATTGCTTGAATATTCAAATTATTTGTTCGTTTAATACTGATTTATCAAAAGTAGATTCGGCATTAATGCGAAAAGGACGATTGATAGCAAAATACGAATTCAAAACACTAGAAGTTACCAAGGCGCAACAACTTTCGGATAAATTGGGATTTAAAACAAAGATTCTCGCACCAACTATTCTCACAGATATTTACAACCAAAATGAGAATGATTTTCAACAAAAGAAAAGTGTGATTGGATTTTAGTTGAAATAAATAAAGCCCTAAAAGATTCATTATAAACAAGTTTGCATTAGTAAAAATCGTATAGTAACCAATAAAAATAAATAAGCTCATGGAAAGTAAATATTCAAGAAAATTTATTGATTTAGTCAATAATTCTTTTATTAATTCTAACAAACTTGAATCTTCTGAGAAAGAGTTTGGCAACCCTTATTATGTTGGGTTTGGAAATCCAAATTCTAAAATATTGATTTTAGGAAAAGAAAAAGGTTTCGATATCAATAATTTAGAACAGTTTAAGTACGAAAGCATAGAAAACATAAATGAATGGAAATCTTATGTTGACAATGCTATAACTATGAATTTAGATAGATTTTATCCTAAAAGTCACCATTATATTAATGCTTTTACACCGTATTTGCATCGAGTAAATAGTGGTCATACTTGGGACAAATACACGATTTTATTAAGAAATCTTTTTCCAGAAATCACCAATGAAAACAATGATTTTTTTAAACATAGTTTTATTTCAGAAGTCAATTACCGTCCTTCAAAATACAGTAATATTAAAAAATTCAAGGATCAAAGAAGAATTGATTTTTTAAAAGAAGATTTCTTTAAATCTTTTAATGTAACAATTTTAGGTTGTGGGGATTATCTTGAAGAGAAAGTAATTGAAGAAATCTTTGATGTGAAATTTGACTCCAATTTATCTCTTCCAAGACAAAAACTAGTTATATTCAAAAACAAAGAAAGAATAGTAATAAACACAAGGCATTTGAGCATTGATGTTACTAACGAATATTTAAATCGGGTTGCAGAGATTGCGAGACAATATTTATAAAAGCAAAAAAACAAACAACATACAATTTAGATGCAAGGCTTTGCTATATTTTATTTTAATTGAAATGTGGAAAACCGTAAAATAGAGTGAAAAAGAAGAATTAGATTTGAGGAAATTAATAACAATTAAAAAGAAAAAAATGGAAAGAATTAATTTAAAAAATGATTTACAAATAGATGTAAAATTAGAAAAAATCTGGTCTGATAGATACGATGAAAAAGACGAAGTAATTGCACCTTTATACCAAACAGAGATGTTGGAAAATGTGGTTACTTTTCTTTCTATAAATCCATCATTGCCACCTAGTGGCAGAATTTATGCAACAAAAGGTTATTATCCTCATCCACCTTATCCAATCATTGATTGTAATAAAGAAAAAAAAGAAATTTATCCTTTTTTTCGAAAATTTTATGAAATAGGCGAAACATTAAATCAACCTTGGACTATGTTGGATTTATTATACGAAAGAGAATCAACTCAGGCAGAATTGGAGATTAAGTATAATCCAAAAACTATAAATGAAAGCGATAAATATTTCTTACAGAATCAAATAAAGCTAACATTTGAAATTTTAGAAAATTTAAAACCAAAAGTTGTTGTAATTTCAAATGCAGGAACAGACAAGCTTATACATTTTAATTTAAAAGATTTAAAAATTGTACAAGAATTACCTTGTGAAGGAAATGGTTTTGTTTATAAATTAAATGGAATTCCTTTTATTTCCAATGAAAGCAGGTTTTTAGGAAGTCCTCAACATTTTAATAGATCAAAAAAAGATGGAAGATTGGAAAAGTTAGTTAATGAAATTAAAAGAGTTTCAAATACTAAATAATTTATTTTTAGTTTAAACAAAAACCTTTGCGAACTTTGCGAAAACTTCGCTTCTTTGCGGTTAGAAAAACAAAAAAATGACCAACATACAATTCATCGCCAAGACTGTTCAAACAGCACCCATAAACATTCAAAATACCGTTCAATTATTGCAAGAAGATTGCACGATTCCATTTATTTCCAGGTATCGAAAAGACAAAACCGGAAATTTGGATGAGGTGGTGATTGAACAAATCGCCAAACTGCAAAAAGATTACGAAACGATTATAAAACGAAAAGAAGCGATTTTAAAATCAATTGAAGAACAAAACGCATTAACACCCGAATTGGACAAAAAAATCCATCAGAGCTTCGATTTACAGGAATTGGAGGATTTTTATTTGCCTTTCAAAAAGAAGAAAAAAACCAAAGCCGATGTCGCTCGCGAAAATGGATTGGAACCTTTGGCGAAAATCATAATGGCGCAAAACAAAGACGATGTCGATTTTATTGCCACAAAATATCTGAATGATAATGTGATTAATGAAGATGCTGCTTTGCAAGGCGCAAGAGATATTATTGCCGAATGGATCAACGAAAATATTTATGTTCGTAAACAGTTGCGCCGCTTGTACCAACGCAAAGCAACTATCACAACCAAAGTCGTAAAAACAAAAAAAGACGAACCAGAAGCTCAAAAATTCAATCAATATTTCGATTGGTCAGAACCTTTGACAAAAGCGCCTTCGCATAGATTATTAGCGATGTTGCGTGCCGAAAACGAAGGTTTTATTAAGTTTAAAGTAGAAGTCGATATTGACGAAGCTTATGATATTATTGACGAATTGGTTTTAAAAGGGCAAAGCCCAGCCACGCCACACGTACAATTAGCCATTGAAGACAGTTATAAAAGATTATTGAATCCCGCCATTTCAAACGAAACTTTGCAAGAAGCCAAAGCCAAGGCCGATGCCAATTCGATTCAGGTATTTGCTAATAATTTGGGGCAATTGTTACTGGCGCCACCTTTGGGCGAAAAACGAATTTTGGCGATTGATCCGGGATTTCGTTCGGGTTGTAAAGTGGTTTGTCTGGACGAAAAAGGCGATTTGTTATACAACGAAACCATTTATCCGCACGCACCACAAAACGAGGAAGCAATGGCAATGAAGAAAATCCGCTCGATGGTGAACTCCTATAAAATTGACGCCATTTCCATCGGAAATGGAACCGCATCGAGAGAAACGGAATTTTTTATCAAAAAAATCGCTTTCGATAAATCCGTTCAGGTTTTTATAGTTTCAGAAGCGGGAGCATCTGTTTATTCGGCTTCAAAAATTGCTAGAGAGGAATTCCCAAATTATGATGTGACAGTTAGGGGTTCTGTTTCTATTGGACGAAGACTTTCAGATCCTTTGGCGGAATTGGTAAAAATCGACCCGAAAGCCATTGGCGTAGGCCAATATCAACACGATGTAGATCAGAATAAATTGAAAGAAGAACTCGATAATACTGTAATTCGTTGTGTGAATTCTGTTGGGATAAACATCAACACTGCGAGTAAGCATTTGTTGAGTTATGTGAGTGGAATAGGAGAGAAGTTGGCTGAAAATATTGTCCAATACCGTTCTGAAAATGGCCCTTTTGAAGACCGGAAGCAATTGAAAAAAGTACCTCGTTTGGGCGAAAAAGCCTATCAGCAAGGTGTTGCTTTTATCCGAATTTCGAATGCTAAAAACCCGTTGGATAATTCTGCAGTGCATCCCGAAGCCTACGGAATTGTTGAGAAAATGGCAAAAGATTTGAAATTGACAGTAAATGATTTAATTGCTAATAAAGAGAAAACAGCCTTAATCAAACCCGAAAACTACATCACGCCCGAAATAGGTTTACTAACCTTGAAAGACATCATCAAAGAGCTTGAAAAACCCGGATTAGACCCAAGAAAATCAGCTAAAGTTTTCGAATTCGACCCGAATGTAAAATCGATAAAAGATTTAAAAACAGGAATGATTTTGAACGGAATTGTCAATAACATTACCAATTTTGGGTGTTTTGTTGATATCGGAATTAAAGAAAGTGGACTAGTTCATATTTCGCAACTCAAAGCAGGATTTGTAAGCGATGTAAACACGGTGGTAAAGTTACACCAACACGTTGAAGTAAAAGTGACGGAAGTGGATGAGGATAGAAAGAGAATTCAGTTGACGATGGTTTTGTAAAAATAGCTACCTTTGTTTTATGAAGGAAAAAATAACCATAAACGACTTTTCGAAACATCTTTTTTGGGATGTGGATTTGAATGGATTTGATTTTGAAAAGCACAAATCTCATCTTATACAGAAAGTTTTAGAATATGGATTTATTAAAGATTGGAGATTGTTAAAAGAACTTTATGGATTAAATACCATTAAAGAAGTTTCTTTAAATTTAAGAAGTCTTGATGCCGTAACGCTTTCTTATCTATCCGCTATTTTTAAAATCGACAAAACAGAATTTAGATGTTACAAACACAGACAGTTGTACCCGAACTTATGGAACTCCTAAAAAAAATTATGTCTGAAAAACTATTTTCAGATTTTAATTTAGTTGGAGGAACATCATTAGCTTTACAAATGGGTCATCGAAATTCAATTGATATTGATTTATTTGGGAATTCAGAAATTAATTCAGAATTATTTATTGAAAAACTTTCTGAATTTGGAGAATTAAAAGTAGCACAAAGCACAAAAAATATTTTGATTACAAAAATTAATGATGTTAAAGTAGATTTTGTAAACTATAAATACCCATTACTTTCAGAGTGTTTGTTTGTAGAAAATATTAGAATGCTTTCTACCAAAGATATTGCCGCAATGAAACTTAACGCTATTGCTGGTCGAGGAAGTAAAAAAGATTTTATTGATTTGTATTTTTTATTGAATGAATTTCCGCTCGAAGATATTTTATCTTTTTACGAAAAAAAATATGACGATGGTTCCATTTTTATGGTTCAAAAAAGCTTAACCTATTTTGAAGATGCCGATTCTCAACAACAACCTAAAATGTTCAAAGATTTCAACTGGGAAACCTGCAAACAAAAAATCATTGAAGAAGTTCTGAAATTAGAATAAGGTTCTTATTTCAACCCCAAAATCCAATTACTCATAGTGTCTAAAACGACAGGTGCAATGGTTTGTTCAATAGAAACATATTCGGTTGTAGAACCTGTTTTGGCTTCTTGGAACAGATGATTGAGTCCTGGGAGTTCTTTTATTGTTGCTTTTTTGTTTCCTGCTTTGGCTAATGAAGCTTTAATTCCAGCTAAATTTTCAGTAGCTTTTACTTGCACATCCAATGAACCGTTTAATGCCAATACAGGAATTTTTATTTTCGACCAATACAAATCAGGATTGAATTTTAAAAAATAAACATACCAAGGATTGGTTACGCTAAGGGTTTGTTGCGCTACAAATTCATCTATTTGAGTTTCTGTAAGCCCTTGGTCTTGGGTTAGTTTTTTGAATTCTTCTTTGATGTAAGGTTGAAAATCTGCTTTTAAATTGCTTCCATTATAATTGGTGATGTAGGCATATACTTTTTTGTTAAATGCAGTACTAGCTTCAATTTGAGTGGGTGTTGCGCCTTGCGATTTTGCAATCGATTCACTTTGCAAAAGCATCATTTGATCTATAGGAATTCCAGGACCCGCAAGTGATATAACAAATTGTACTTTTGTGTTTTGAACAGCAATAATTGGAGCAATCAATCCTCCTTCGCTGTGGCCGATCAATCCAATATTTTTGAACCCTTTTGCACTCAAAAAATCTACTGCTGTGGCAATATCTGTTGCAAAACTAGCCGAAGTATCTTCGGCAGTTCCTTTGCTAGAACCGCCAACGCCACGATCGTCTAAACGCAAAACTCCAATTCCTTTTTGAGCAAAATCATTCGCAATAACGGCAAAAGTTTTGTGACCAAAAATTTCTGAATCTCGATTTTGGGCTCCAGAACCTGTAATCAAAATCACTATTGGAAAATCTTTTTTGTTTTTAGGAAGCGTCAAAGTTCCTGCCAAGGTATTTTTATCTTTTGGATTTATAAAAACAACTTCTTCAATTGGATAATCAAACGGAGGTTTTGGTTCTTGAGGACGGTTAAGTGCAGGATTGTCTCCTTTTTTGCGTGTTAAAACAAGCGGAAAACTTGCGCCATTTTGTATAAAAGTTCCATCGATAGTTTCGTCTTTAAGCAAGCCACTAAATTTTAAACCGAGATTGGGAGCATTAATTTTTAGTTCATTATTAACATAAATAGTTTCCTTTAAGGGAATGCCTTTAGCGCCTTGCATCGGACTGTCTAAAGTGGATAGATAGAATTCTCCGTTTTTTTGAATGTTAAAAAGCAATGGAAGTTTTGTTCCTTGAACGGATAAATTTCCCTCCCAAGTTCCCTGAATTTCTTGAGCAAAGAGCGATTGGAAGGTTACAAAAAGAAAAAACAGTAGTAATTTGGTTTTCATAGGATAATGAACTTTGTTAAAATAAAACTCTAAGGTAATCTATGGCTGTTTAAATCACAAATGATAGGGACAAATAATAATAGATAATAGCAGGATATAAAAATATAAATCCCAAACCCCAAACAGAATAATTGTTTGGAATTTGGGATATTAAATTTTTAACCTAAATAAAATTTATTCTTTAGGTTCGTCGGCTTTTTTATCCGCAGGTTGTTTATCGTCTTTAGCAGCGTTTTTGAATTCTTTAATTCCACTACCCAAACCTTTCATTAATTCTGGAATTTTTTTTCCTCCAAAAAGCAATAAAACAACTGCCAAAATAATAAGGATTTCTGGTAAACCTATTCTTCCCATAATATAATATTTTATTGCCGAAGCAAATTTCTAATAAATCGCGCAACAAAGGTATATAGAATTACTTAACATAAAATCAATTAGGGATAATTATTTTAGTTTCTTAAGCGTTAAAAATTTGGTAAAAAAGCCATAACACAAACACAAACAAGAAATCAAGCGAATGATTGCATTAATTATTATATTTGTATCATAAACAAAAAACATGTCTGAAAATAGACTTAAACGACGAAAACTTCACAATAAATTATTCACCAAAAACCGATTGGTTATTTTGAATGAGGAAACTTTTGAAGAACTTTTCTCTTTCAAACTGAATCTAATGAATGTTTTTGTGGTAGCCACTTCGGGAGCTATTTTATTGATTTCGTTTACTACTTTTATCATTGCTTTCACACCTTTGCGTGAGTTTATTCCCGGATATTCTTCTTCTAAATTGAAGAGAGATGCAACAGAGCTGGCTTTAAAATCCGATTCGTTGACCTTGGCTTTGAAGAAAAACGAAGCCTACATCAAATCCATCCAAAAAGTATTGAATGGCGACTTGGAATATGCCAAATTCAATAAAGATTCCATTCTTGCTTCCGCAGGTGATACCGTTTCTAAAGTTGATTTATCTCCTTCAAAAGAAGAATTAGAACTCAGAAAAGAAGTCGCCCAAGATGAAAAAAAAATAGAATCTAACGCTCCAGCGAAAAAAAAATAAAACCTACATAAATGTCTTTAAAATCTTTTTTTGCTAAAATCTTTGCACAAAAAATCTATCAAAAAACACAACTTTGGTCTAATAATCCAATTGAAACGCAGCACAATGTTTTCGAGGATTTAATTAGCCAAGCCAGAAATACTCAATTTGGTATTGACCATCATTTCGACCAAATAAAAACGTTTGACGATTTTGCTAAAAACGTTCCCGTTCGCGATTACGAAGGTTTGAAATCGTATGTCGATAAAGTGGTGAAAGGCGAGGAGAACATTCTCTGGAAAGGCAAACCGCTTTATTTTGCCAAAACGTCAGGAACCACTTCGGGAGCCAAATACATTCCGCTGACCAAGGAATCGATGCCTTTTCATATCGAAGCCGCTCGAAATGCCATTTTGCATTACATTCACGAAACTGGAAATGCCGATTTTGTCGATGGAAAAATGATTTTTCTCCAAGGAAGTCCCATTCTGGAAGAAAAAAACGGAATTAAATTGGGAAGATTATCGGGAATTGTAGCGCATTTTGTTCCGAAATATTTGCAAAAAAACAGAATGCCTTCTTGGGAAACCAATTGCATTGAAGATTGGGAAACCAAGGTAAACGCCATTGTCGATGAAACTTTCGACCAGAATATGACCGTGATTTCAGGGATTCCATCTTGGGTGCAAATGTATTTTGAAAAACTTTCGCAAAAAGGAGCAAAGCCTGTTGGCGAAATTTTCAAAAACTTCAATTTGTTCATTTATGGTGGAGTAAATTATGAACCGTATCGTGCCAAATTCGAAAACTTGATTGGACGAAAAGTGGACAGCATCGAATTATTTCCCGCTTCGGAAGGATTTTTTGCTTATCAAGATTCGCAAAATGAAAAAGGAATGTTGCTGTTGTTGAACTCCGGAATTTTCTATGAATTCATCAAAAGTGACGAGTTTTATACCGAAAATCCAAAAAGACACACTATTGGCGAAGTCGAATTAGGAGTTAATTATGTGTTGATTATTTCGACCAATGCTGGACTTTGGGGTTACAATATTGGCGATACTGTTCAGTTTACTAGTTTGAAACCGTATCGTGTAATTGTTTCGGGTAGAATCAAGCATTATATTTCAGCTTTTGGTGAACACGTCATTGGCAAAGAAGTCGAAAGTGCTTTGCAGGAAGCAATTATTGGAACCAATATTCGCATTAACGAATTTACGGTTGCTCCACAAATTACTCCAAACGAAGGTTTGCCATATCACGAATGGTTTATCGAATTTGAAAATGAACCTGAAAATCCAGCAATTTTTGCCGAAGCTTTAGACAATGCGATGCGCAAACAAAACATTTATTACGATGATTTGATTGTGGGTAAGGTATTGCGAAAAGTGGTTATTACCAAAGTGGTTAAAAACGGTTTTCAAGACTATATGAAATCAATTGGAAAACTAGGCGGACAAAACAAAATTCCGAGATTGAGCAACGATAGAAAAATTGTAGATTTACTACAAATAGAATAGAAAAAATGATACAAAAAGGCCTTTTTTTAGCATTTGTTTTGATTGCTTTTTCGGTATCGGCACAAATAAAAGGAATTGTAAAAGACAGTCTATCGGGAAAACCAATTCCGTATGTAAACATTTGGGTTGAGAATGAAAATATCGGTTCAACTTCAGAAGAAAATGGAACTTTTTTTATCAATACATCCGCAACCGGAAAGAAATTAATTTTTTCTACACTTGGATATGAAAAGAAAATTATCAAGGCTTCGGAAGCCTCAATAGTGAATTTGAAACTAACGGCTTATTCGTTGAACGAAGTTGTGATTTCAAAAAGCATTGGCACCAAAACAGTTGAAATTGGCAAAAGCAGAAACGAAATGTATCAAGCATTTGATAACGGTCCAAAGATTGACACTAAATTTTTCCCTTATTTTGCCTCATACAAAAAGACAAAATATATAAAGCAAGTTAGTATTTATACCGATAGCAGAATTGAAGATGCTATTATCAAAATTCATTTTTATACTGTGGATTCCAATGGTTTTCCAGCGGAAGAATTGTTGGAGAAGGATTTTGTTGTTACTGTGAAAAAAGGAACAAGAATCAATCGATTTGATGTAATGGACTTAAATTTAAAATTTCCTAAAAACGGCCTTTTTGTAGGCTTTGAAAAATTGATGATAGAAAAGAACAAAATCGAGAAAACCATTACAGATTCAAACACCAACATCACTCAAGTGCAAAAAACGTTTTTTCCATTTGTTCTTTATAATTATGTGGAAAGAGATTTTTTATACACTTTTTCAGGAGGAAAATGGAATAGAAAAACCAAAGAGAACAATAGTGTTGCATCAGGTAAAATGATGATAAATGAACCAGTAATAAATCTAATTCTAACCAACTAATCCATAAATAACCTACATTTGCAGGTTACAAAATATAAAATAATTAAATCACTTTGACAACTGGATTTCGTAAACACGAATGAAGGTGAGGAGATTCCTCTCGATTTCTATCGGGATCCTTAAAAAAACAAATATTTTCTAAAGATGAAAGAAATTAAAAACATATCAAGATCTAGAGCACAAGAATCCTCGGCAGCAATCGAAAAAATGTACATCACAATGCGCCATTTGTTCAACCGTGGGTTTTATAAACCAATGGGAGTTTCTGGCGATACTTTGAGAGAAGCTTTATTAACATTACGCCCTGAAATTTATGGAAATATAGGAGAAGAAAAAGTAGAACTGAACGGACTTTTATACGTTATTGAGCGACTTCCAACAGGAATTGAGGAATGTCGTTTTATCAATTTAACTTCAGACGAAGGATATTCAAAATCACATTTTCAAGCCATTGTTCCGCCAAAAAGAAAAAGAAATTGTTACCGCATTGACGAAGAACAAATGAATGTTGAAATTACCAGAGGACGTTCTGATATTTATGATATTTTGACTCACTTGACTTTCATTTTTATAGAATCACACAAGATACGAAATAGAGTTTTACTGGATGATGGCGGCGAAGTTTCGCGTGATTGGCAAAAATTAGAAATTGCAGTATCACAAAAGAAAAAGCTTACACAAGTTGAAAAAGAAAAGGCTGTTTCGCACGCCGCTAATATTCTAGGAAGAACTTTTATTGAAGTTTTGGATATTTATGACGCTTTTGGATCGGAATTATCACCAGATCGTTTCTTGCATGTAATTTATTGGTTAGGAAAATTGGCGATTGAAGAAATAACCGATGATAACAAAAGAACCATTACTTTCAGTCCAATTTTAAGAGAACGATTAGGTCACCACATTCACGGCGAAATTTGGGCCACAAACATCAAAGAAGTTTTAAAAGAAAACAAACTTTTAGACCGACCAATTCATATTATTAGTGCCAATATGCATAGTGTGATGAATTCTATTTTTGCTACAACTGTGTTGAAAACCAAGTTCAAAGACAAATCCGATTTCTTTATTTATGAAGAATTAAGTAAATCAGGAGCTTATGAGGTTAGAGATAAAGTAGAAGAATTTGCCAAACAACACGGAATGATTTCGATTCCAGACAATTCAGGAACTAATATTGATGTACAAATTTTTGATACCGCAAAAATAGATTGGGCAAAATCATCTTTTCCAAAAGCAACTATTGGAGATAATAAACCAGTACTAATTGTGATGGATTATGCCTTTGGCGAACAAGCTTATGAGACTATTGACGAATTATTGAAACCCTTTAAAAAAGATATATTATTGAATGTAGAATCCGTTTCCATAATGGGGAAAGCAGGAATTCTTCAAGGAGGAAAAGGCGATATTATGATTCCTACGGCACACATCAACGAAGGAACTGCGGATAATTATTTCTTCGAAAACGAGTTAAAAGGAGCAATGTTTAAGGATGATGGGATTCCAGTTTTCGAAGGACCAATGGTTACCGTTTTAGGAACTTCCTTGCAAAACAAAGATTTATTGAAGTTTTTCCACGAATCGACTTGGGGCGTAATTGGTCTGGAGATGGAAGGTTCTTATTATCAAAAAGCCATTCAGTCGGCATCCAAAATTAGAAAAAGTATTCCTCAAGATGTGAAAGTGAGATATGCTTATTATGCATCGGATAATCCTTTGGAAACTGGAAGTACATTGGCTTCTGGTGGTTTGGGAACTACAGGAGTAAAGCCTACTTATTTGATTACCATCAAAATATTGGAACAAATTTTTAATGTGAAATAATTCGGGTTTACTAATTCAAAAATTTCTCTAAAAACATCATATAGGTGAAGACCAAAACAGGAAGATACTCAGGTTATATTCGTCCATTTTCTTACGGGATCGATTTAATAATCATCAATGTAACGGCTTTTTATGTGTTTTTTTTCCATTCAAATCAAATTATTTATTCCATTTTAATAAGTTTTGCTTGGATTGTTATTGCTATTTATCTCGGTTTTTATGAAGTCTATCGCTATACAAAAGTCATTGCAATTCTGAATTGCGCTTTAAAACAGTTCATTTTATTTGCTTTGTTTTGTTTGGCATTGGAATTGTTTTATTCTGATTTTTATTTTCAAAAAAGAGTTGTTTTTTTTGTTTTTCTTTCAATTGTATTAATTCTAACTTTCAAACTTTCTATTTATTATTTTCTAAGAAAAGTCAGGGTTTTATATGGAGGAAATTCAAGGAGTGTAGTTTTGTTGGGAAATAACAAGAGTATAAGTCCATTAAAAAACTTTTTTACCGAAAATCCAGATTATGGATACAGATTGATGAAAATATTCACTTTAGAAAACAATAAAAAAGATAGAATAGAAGAATGTCTTTCCTATGTAATTTCGAGCAAAACCGATGAAATTTATTGCTCGATGGCTGATTTATCGGATAGTCAAATTAGCGATATTATCGATTTTGCCGATAATAATTTGAAAACCTTAAAATTTATTCCAAATGAGAAACAAATTTTTTCGAGAACAGCTAAGTTCGAATACTATGATTATATTCCGGTTATTTCCTTAAGAAATATTTTACAAGATGAAACAATAAATAAAATAATCAAACGCTTATTTGATATTGTTTTTTCTTCCTTAATAATTGTCGGATTATTGTCTTGGCTTACACCTATTTTAGCCATAATAATAAAATTGGAGTCAAAAGGGCCGTTGTTTTTTATCCAAAAAAGGAATGGATTAAATTATAAAGAATTTAATTGCTTTAAATTCCGATCAATGTATATAAATGATAAAGCAGATTTGGATTTAGCATCAAAAAATGATGTTAGAATAACTAAAGTGGGTAAATTTATTCGAAAAACTAGCATAGACGAATTACCTCAGTTTTTTAATGTTTTTTTAGGCGAAATGTCGGTAGTCGGACCTAGACCGCATATGGTTAGCGTTGCCAATTTATATGCTGCGAATGTCGATAAATTTATGGTGCGTCATTTAGTTAAACCTGGAATTACTGGATTGGCTCAAACCAAAGGCTATCGTGGGGAAGTAGAAACGGACGAAGACATCATTAATAGAGTAAAATACGATATTTTCTACATGGAAAATTGGTCGATTTTACTGGATATAGAGATTATCTTTAAAACAATTTATAATATTATAAAAGGAGACGAGAAAGCCTTTTAAAAAACGTTTCTTTGGATTAAATCTTTAATTTGAAAATCCAGATTAAAATTATTTTCTGCGACATCAAAAACTTGTTTTTTCATCGTTTGGATTTCACTTTTTCCTGTTTTTGAAATTTCTTGTAAACTTGTATTCAAACTTTTGAAATTGCCGACATTGGCAACCCAGCCCAAATTAAATTCTCTTACAATATCTTCTCCTTCGCCGCCTCCAAAATAAAGTATTGGAAAGCCCAAAGCTCCATATTCAAATATTTTAGATGGAACTGAACCATAAATCCTTGTTTTTAATGGAACTAGGGCAACGTCAAAATTTTTAAGTTTTTCGTGAAGAATATTTCGTTCCTGCATTCCGTGGAAAAAGATTTTTTTCTCTGGATTTTTCCGGATTAAATCTTCGATCTGCAATTTTTCGGCACCGTCGCCAAAGATGTGTAATTCAATATTCAAATCTTGTAGTTCGATATTTTGACACAATTCATAAACACCTTGAGCCACACCCAATAATCCTGCATAAAATAGTTTTATTGGCTCATTTTCATTAGTCGTAAAATCGATTTCATTTGCCTGATGATCGGGAAAATTACGATACAAATGGCATTCTTTTTCAGGATAAATAGATTGAATGTGCGTGATGATTTCGTTGGATTGACCAAAGATTAAAGTAGCTTTCAAATATATAAATCGTTCCAAAAACAACGAAACTTGATGCGAAATACTCCCTTTTTTCAAGGCATTCAATTCAATCGCCGCCAAAGGCCACAAATCAGAAACATTCAGGATTATTTTTTTTCGCATTAGTGAAAGCACCAAAACCGATACAAAAGACAACAACAAAGGTGGTGATTGAACGACCACTTTATGAGGTGTTTTTTTGCACAATAAGTAGAAAAAAAGCATCGAAGAAAACGACAAAACCGAAAGCGTTCTCTTGAAGATGTTTTTGCTCACACTTGGATAAATCCAAAGTCGTTTTACGGTTATATTCTGAAGTTTTTCCGTTACCGAAAACTTGCCTTTGTATTTTGGAAATAACTCGCCTTTTGGATAATTTCCTAAAGGACAAAGCACGGTAACTTTGTAGTTGTTTTGATGTAATTTCAATGCCAATTGTTCAATTCTATTGGCGGCAGCGCCTTTTTCGGGCGGATAATAATTGGATATGATGAGGATTTCGTTCATTTTTTACCGCAAATTCGCAAATTCATTTTTTATTAACAGCCAAATAAACAAATTTATGTTTTAATAATTTGCGAATTTGCGGTTTTATTTTTGAAGCAAAATTTCAATAATTCGTTCCGAGGCTTTTCCGTCCCAAAGTTCGGGAATTCCTGCTTGTCGTTTTCCGTTTTTAAGGAATTCTCCAAATAATTTTTCCAAGTTTTCTATCGAAGTTCCTACCAAAGTATTCGTGCCAATGCTTTGTGTTTCGGGTCTTTCAGTATTATTTCGCATTGTAAAACAAGGAATTCCCATAACCGTGGTTTCTTCTGAAATCCCACCCGAATCGGTAATCACGGCAAAACTATTTTTGATGAGGTACATAAAATTCAAATACCCTTGCGGCTCTACAAAAATAATGTTTTTCAACTCTAAATTGGTTTCGCCCAAAATGGCTTTCGTTCTCGGATGAATCGGGAAAATCACTTTTTTATCGCCAGCCAAAGCGTCAATCCCTTGAAGCAATCGAATTAGCGTTTGTTCTTCATCTACATTCGATGGACGATGCAGGGTAAGAATGATATAATTGCCAGTTTCTAATTGGAATTTCTTCCAAAAAGCAGGTTCCAAAATCCGATTCAAATTTTGGTATAAAGTATCAATCATTACGTTACCCACAAAGTGAATATTGCTTGCATCAACACCATATTTCAACAAATTTTCGGATGCCGATGTTGAGGTTGTAAAGAAATAATCGGTGATACTGTCGGTCACAATTCTATTGATTTCTTCGGGCATTGTCATATCGCCAGAGCGAATTCCAGCTTCAACGTGAGCGACTTTTATATTTTGTTTTTTGGCTACAATCGCACAAGCCATTGTCGAATTGACATCGCCAACTACCAAAACCAAATCGCAAGGGTTTTGCAATAATTCTTTTTCGAAAGCTACCATTATTGCTCCCGTTTGCTCCGCTTGAGAACCGCTTTTTACTTCCAGATTGCTGTTGGGTTTTGGGATATTCAATTCTTCAAAAAATGTATCGCTCAAGTTCTTGTCATAATGCTGACCTGTATGCACTAAGCGATAGGAAATACTGGCGCCTTCCACTTGCTTTTTTTCAATGGCTTTGATAATGGGGGCAATTTTGATAAAATTGGGTCTTGCGCCTGCTATGATGGTGATTTTCATTTTATGATATTTTTTATACTTTAAATGTCTTGAAGTCGCAATTTTTGACCTCCAATTATTTTACCAACGAAACAAATTGTTTCAATTTGCCACTTTTGCTTCGTTCGAGTTTTTCTTTTCTGATGAATGTAAAAAGCAATCCTTTTTCAATAAATTAGTTTTTTGTCAAATTCGAAATAATTAATTGTGGTTTGCCTGAAGCTGTAGCATTTATTTTCTGAACTTCTTCAAAAATAATTTCAAATGGTTCGTTGAGTTGACGACCTATTTTGTCTGAAATAGTAGTTAAAATCTCGGGTTTAAAATTACTGCCTTTTATGTATAGTATGGTAATTCCAAACAAATTGTTTTGAACAACACAAAATTGTTTAATTTCAGGAATGTGTTCAAATATACCCGTGAACGAATGCACTATCATATAATTTCCGGAGGGAGTTTTTACAATGTCCGTATCTCTTCCAATTATTTTTTCGAAAATTGGTAATTTTAATTCTCGTTCTTGTGGGTATTTTTCTTTTGGTAATTTGATGGCTAAGTCGCCTATTTTATATCGAATTAAGGGCATTGCAAAACCATTTAAATTAGTGACAACAACATTTCCTAACTTACCATCTTCGACTTCATCACCATTGTCATCGACTATTTCAACAAAAACATTGGTTGACATTATATAAAGATAATCTAAATCTTTTTGTGCTCCAATCATCAATCCTTCGGCAGAACCATAGGTTTCGAATGTTTTACAACCAAAAGTATCTTGAATAGCTGTTTTGTAATGTGCAAATAATTTGTCGCCCCAAGATATCGCCGATTTAATTTTTAAATAAATATTGTTTTCTTTTGCGATTTTAGAAAAAACAAACAACGACGAAGCATATCCAGCAAGAACATATTCTTTATTTGGATTTAAAGATTTTAGAAAAGAAGCTATTTCATTGGAGTTGTGTGAAAATGCCTGAATGTATTTGGTTCTAAAAAATAAATCTTTGTATTTTTTTAAACCAATTCTGTTGGGTGTAATTCCTGTTTGAATCAATCGATCACCAATTATGTAGTTGCCCCATTTCCACCACAACATTTGTGTGGCTCGATTTATAGTTTGTTCTTTTTTAGACCAATATACAATTGTTTGTTCGCCAGTAGATCCGCTACTTCCGTTTTTCAACAAATTTATTTTAGGCTCTGTCAATAATTTATCGGTGTTTTCTTTGAGAATCGATTTCGTTAAAATTGGAAATTTTTTTAAATTTTTTACAGGGTTTTTTTCAACCAATGAAATTCCTAACTCATTATAATATTTTGAATTTTTTGTTGCGTATTGCAGTAAATTTTCTAGTTTACTTTGTTGGTATTTTTCAATTTCAACAGATGATAATTGAGTTATTTTATCTAAAGAATCGATTTCTTTTGACAGCGGAATAGCAAAAATAAATTCACTAATAGGGAGAATAATATGATTCAGTATTAGATTATAAATCTTCATTTAGTATAGGACTATTTTTGTTAGAGAATTCGAATATTTTGAACATTATTGCAAATATATTTTACCAAAAATAATATTTACCAACAACTAATGACCACCAACCAACAACTTTTTAAAAATTAATTATTATTTAAGTCCAAAAGCAATTATTTTTGCCAAACTTAAAAACAACACCATGAATATTTTACTTTTAGGTTCTGGAGGAAGAGAACACGCTTTTGCTTGGAAAATGGTTCAAAGTCCGCTTTGCGATACGCTTTTTGTAGCACCAGGAAATGCAGGAACAGCATCAATTGCAACCAATTTAG
>Ga0209717_1002137_pt1 | contig 19609 bp, 12 predicted proteins | sample AD_UKC048_MetaG_FD_184418 | JGI IMG/M metagenome (GOLD analysis project Ga0209717, IMG submission 184418) | Active sludge microbial communities of municipal wastewater-treating anaerobic digesters from USA - AD_UKC048_MetaG (SPAdes) (version 2) | ecosystem: Engineered > Bioreactor > Anaerobic >... | reverse complement strand
AGCGGTAACTGGGATTGATGTTGACCAAAATGGCTCCGATTTTGGCGGTGGCGAATTGGGTGACGGTCCACTCATAGCGGTTGGGCGACCAAATGCCTACCCGGTCTCCTTTCTGAACACCGAGGGACAAAAAAGCCCGGGCACAGTCGTCTACTATGGCTTTGAATTGGTGGTAAGTGAATCGAATGTCTTGATGGTGCACAATCAAGGCGTCGTGCTGGGGAAAACGCGCCGCAGTGTCATCTAGCATGTCGCCAATGGTGATGCCGAGCAATGGTTTGGTACTGATACCACTGAGGTAAGAGAGTTGTGTAGACATATCGATAGATTTGGAATAAACACGTAAATCAAGTTTCCCCGGATTCGGAATATAAAATGTGAATATCTGCTATTTAAAGAAGAAAAACATCTAAAAATATCTTTCAAAAAAATATTGCTCCAAAATAGGAAGTTAGAATAAACAATTGTAAGTTTGACAATTAATAGCCCAAAAATTTGCACAAGACACTATATTCACTTTTAAAAGGCTTTAAGGCCATTCGGTTCTTTTAAAGTTCAAACTAAACTATTGCTTACAAATTCGTCATTTCCCATTGAAATGGACACAAGGGGAATGACTGGAATGCCTAGTTGGTTTCGATTTTTTTGCCAGAAAGTTCAATCGATTTCAAGAATTTTTACGGCAAAAAAATTCAATCGATTTCACGGCGGAAATTTACTGGAGGACAATGGATTACACCTTGTTCAAGGCTGGTGATTTTTGCGCGCTTTTGATATATTTTTTCTCATTTAAATCCATTAACCCTATGATGCGACTAAACAAACTCGTTGTTTTAGTCTTGGCTCTTTTTTGCTGTCACCTAACAGTAATTGCACAGCAGGTGACCGGTAAAGTTACGGCCAATGACGGGACTCCTTTGCTGGGGGTGAATATTTCCGTCAAAGAGACCAATACAGGTACAATTTCAGAATCGAATGGAACATTCCAAATTGCTGCTTCTCCAGGTAACACTTTGGTTTTTAGCTACATTGGATTTGCAACCTATGAAATTAAGCTAGGCAATGAAAAAAATGTGGATGTCATCCTGAAAGAAGACGCTCAAAGCCTAACGGAGGTAGTCGTAACCGCGCTGGGTGTTCAAAACAGCCGTTAGAAATTGGGCTATTCCGTAACGGCTGTAAATACAGATCAGCTCACCCAAAACAGAACAACCAACGTCATGGAGTCGCTGGAAGGTCGGGTCGCAGGTCTGAATATTACCCCACCAGCGGCCGGTGCGGGGTCCAGTATGCAGATACGTTTACGCGGGCAAGCTGCGTTTGCAGGAGCAAACAACGCCCCCCTGATTGTCATCAACGGGCTTCCGATTGATCAGGGTGCTCGGGGTGTGAATGGTTTGGGAACCCCACGTGACCTCGGTGATAACTTGTCAAACGTTAACCCGGATGACATAGAAAGTATGACCGTATTGAAGGGCGCAACTGCCGCGGCAATATATGGTGCCAGGGCTGCCAACGGGGCCATCATCATCACCACCAAATCTGGACGCAAGAATCAGGGCATTGGCGTAGAATATTCCTCAAATTATTCCACCCAACATGCGCTGAATTTCTTCGACTTCCAAACAGAATACGGTCAAGGTACCGGAGGAAAACGACCTACCAGTGGTGCAAATGCGGCTACTACTGGTCATTTTGCTTGGGGTGAGCGCTTGGATGGAGCACCTACGCCCATTTTTGATGGGACTTTGCAACCTTACTCGGCTAATCCAGACAATCTTTTTGGCTTTTTACAAACAGGAACAGACTTCACCAATACGATTGCCATGTCTGGTGGTGGCGCCAATGGAAGCTTCAGGGCTTCATTTTCCAACACAGATGCGGAAGGGATCACACCAAACAATGAGTACAATAGGAAGATTGCCAATGTAGGGATCAATCACAACATTTCTAAAAAACTCAAACTGCAGTTGAACATCAACTACACCAATGAGCAACAAGTCAACCCCCCACAAATTGGTACACAAGGGCCAGGGGCTGTAAACTTCTTTACCAGATTAGCTACGTCCATTCCACTGTCGGCTTTGAAAAACAGTGCAGTGGCGGCCAATGGAACGGAGACGTTGACTTCTGGTTTTCAGGGCACTTTGTTAAACCCCTACTACGCTTTAGCCGTGGGTCAACGGTATGAAACGGAAAGAAATCGTTTCCTTTCAACGGCGACATTAAGATATGACCTGACCGATTGGTTGTATGTACAGGGTCGATACAACTATGACTTTGCGCTTAGTTTTACGGAGTCCCACGATCCTGGAGGCATAGGTACCAGCGTGCCAACCAATGCGGATGGTACTTTTAAAGGAGCATACAATTTGTCAGAAAGCAAAGGAACGGACGTAAATGCTGATTTCCTGGTCGGTGGTGGCAAAGAGTTTGGTAAGTTTTCAGTGGATGCCAACGTTGGTGGCAACACCTGGAGGGTTAAGAATAACGGATTTAATCAAGGTTCGTCAAACTTTATTGTCCGCGATCTTTATTCCATCGGAAACGGTAGTGTGCGCAGCCAAAGTTATGGTTTTTCCCAATACAGGGTTAATTCACTGTATGGCTGGGCCGAACTTGGGTACAATAATTTGCTCTATCTAAACTTTACGGGCAGACAAGATTGGTTCTCCGTCTTGAATCCAGAAGACAACAGCGAGTTGTACCAATCTGTTTCGGGTAGTTTTATCTTCTCCGAGTTGATGAAAAACCAGAAATGGTTGTCTTACGGCAAGTTGAGGGCTTCTTGGGCAGAAGTGGGCAGCTCAAACGGGGTGAATCCCTATGATGGTCTGCTGACTTATGGGATCAGTCAAAACCAATTCCAAGGCCAAACGACGGCTAGTATTTCCGGAAACTCTGCACCCAACCGGTTCCTGCGGCCGTTTAGTGTGGAAGAAAAAGAAATTGGTCTTGAAATGAGGATGTTTGGCAATCGGGTAACCATAGACATTTCAGCTTTTGACAAAATAACCACCGATCAGGTATTGGATGTTCAATTGTCCAATTCATCTGGATACAACACCTCGAAGGAGAACCTTGGCTCCTTAAAGAATAGTGGCTTGGAATTTTTATTGGAAGTTAAACCCATCCAAACCCAGAATTTCAGCTGGACAAGTTCCTGGAATCACGCCTTTCTGGCTACAAAAGTACTTTCAGTTGGAGCACCAAGTGAAATCATTGTGCTCAACTGGGGGGCTACCGGAAATGAGTTCATTGGACAACTTCGGTATGTGGAAGGGCTACCGATGAATCAGGTTTATGCCAGAACCTATTTGAAAAATGAAGAAGGCCAAATTCTGCTTACCGACCAAGGTCGTTTGATCCCATCTGTTGACTACGTAAGTTTTGGCAGCTCGATTCCTAAACACACCGGTGGCTGGAATAACACATTTACCTACAAAAACCTGAGTCTCGCCGTTCATTTTGATTACAAGTTGGGTGGGGTCGTCATCTCTTCTACTGCCTTAAATGCGAACAGACAAGGACACTCCAAACAGTCTTTGGTAGGTCGTAGGGAAGGAGAAAAGGGGGTTGTATTCCCTGGTGTTTACAGATCGAATGAACAGCCCAATACCACTGCGGTTGATCCAGCCACATTTTATGCGGATTATCGGAACAATCAAATGGGCGATATCGTGACCTTTAAGTCTGATTTTGTCAAACTGAGGAACGTATCGATATCCTATAATCTTACCGATCTGATGCGAAAATCAAATGTCCTTGGGTTCATCAAGGGGCTCTCGGTGACGGCTTCTTGCCGAAATGCGGCACTCCTTTACAAGGATATTCCTGACCTTGATCCAGAAGCCATCCAATCTTCGGGCGACTTCAGGTCTGGTTATGAGAATACCTCACTGCCCACCACCCGCAATTTTAATTTTAGTCTTAATGCCAAATTCTAATGAATATGAAAAAGTTTAAAGGACTTTTGCTGATCAGTGCCATCTTCTTCTTATTGGGAGGATGTGACAAGGATTTTATAGAATTAAATACCAATCCTTACGCGGTAACCGATCTTGATCCAGCCCTTTTGTTTGCTGGAGCTCAACGTTCACACCTGGGGGGTTGGGAAACAGAACATACAATTGTTCAGCACTTTGTGAATCCGTTCAATTCAGGTGCAACGCTTGGCCCAAATTTTAATGCCGACATCGACAACTTCAACAATGGGAAATGGGACGGTTCCTATCCCAACATCATCAAAAACCTGGTTCAGGCGCTTTCACTTTTAGAAGGGAGCGACCGGGTAAACTTGCGCAGCATGTTGCGCATCTGGAAGGCTCAGGTTTATATGGGTTTGGTAGACACCCATGCGGATATTCCTTATTCCAATGCAGGGCAAGCTTTCCTCAAGGGTAGTGAGTATTTTTATCCCTCGTATGACGATGATGCAGCCATTTATGCTGATTTGGAAAAAGAGCTCAAAGAGGCGATTGCAGCACTGAATCCAAGTGGCGACTTTGTTTCTGCAGATCTCTTTTACGGGGCAAATGGATCCGCTAAAACCACTACTGCTACTGCACAGGTGGACAAGTGGAAAAAACTGGGCAATTCCTTGCTGTTGAGATTGGGCATGCGGTATTCAAAATTGGATGCGAACAAAGCCAAAACAATTGTTTCAGAGGCGTTTAACGGCGGAGTAATGAAATCCAATGATGACAATGCCTGGGTCAAGTACGATGGTACCCTCTTTACCAATGGAGCCAACGGGGGCCTGGTCAACAACAACCCTTATTTTTACTATGCTGCCGAGCCCTTAGTGGAGCAATTGAAAACCACGGCTGATCCACGTGGGCCATTTATAGTGGCCACTTATGCCAATCCTTCCAATCCATTGGCTGATCCTAAGCCAGTTACCGATCTGGCAAGCCAGTTTGGCGTACCTGTGGGAGTGATCAATACTGATTTGACCAAGCCAGCCTATCGCGGCGCTAAAGGTGGCGGGTACAACTATTCACAAATGAACGTGAATGTGGTAGCCTCCTTAACTGCTCCTGATTTCTGGGTGACTTATCCAGAAGTTTCCTTACTCCTAGCCGAAGCTGCGCAAAGAGGCTGGATTGCTGGAGGTGAGGCCGCTGCCAAGCAATACTACGAGGACGGCATCAAGGCTGACATCAAGCGCTATGCGTTATATCCAAAATCCTCCGCGATTTCTGATGCAGACATTGCAACTTTCCTGGCCAGCCCAGGGGTTGCTTACAATGCAGCAGACGCGCTCAAACTGATCAACACCCAACTTTGGATTGCCTACATTAGAAATGGCACCCAGGCCTGGGCTAATTTCAGGAGAAGTGGCTTCCCAGCATTGAGCCCTAATAAGTTCAACAATCTTCTCAATGGAGGGTTCATCCGGAGATTGTCTTATCCAGATTATGAGTTGGCTCAAAACCGGACGAACTACCAGAACGCGGTGAAGGCCATCGGTGGAACGGATAATTTGACGACACGGGTATTTTGGGATAAAGAGTAAATAAAAAATTAGAGGGGTGCTGCCACTTGGTTGCACCCCTCTTGAAATTTTGTATGAAAAATTAAATTATTTATTCAAAAAACGGTATCCCCTGAGCGGCATATTTTTTCAAACCTTCTTCGTTGACGGCCACCCCAATACCTGGCTTGTCTGACACTTTGAGGAAGCCTTTTTCTATAAACTCCGTGCCATCAAAATTGACAATTTCTTTCCACATAGGGTCTTTGTGGTAATAAATCTGCCATTCCAAAATCATAAAATTGGGCACGGAGGCACACACATGGGCAGCCGCCATGGCGCCTAAGTACGAAGCCACCATATGGGGGGCAAAAGGTACATAATACAAATTAGCCAGGTTCGCAATGCGTTGACCTTCACCCAATCCACCTGCTTTTTGTAGATCCGGCATGACGATGTCTACTGCACCTTTTTCCAACAAAGGTCGGAAGCCATAGGCCAGATAATGGTTCTCACCTGCACAAATTGGAGTGCTGGTCGATTTGGTGATTTCAGCGTAAGCATCAACGTTTTCGGCAGGAATGGGCTCCTCCAACCACATCAGGTTCAATGGCTCCAATATTTTAGCCGCGCGTTGGCCAGTTGGGAAGTCATATCGGCCGTGCATGTCGGCACAAATGTCAATATTTGGCCCCACGGCCTGCCGGGCAGCAGCCATTTGGTCGTACATTCTCTGGATTTCAGCGGGACCAGCGGTCCAGTTGTAGCGGTCGTACTTGTTAGGGTCATTGCCCTGATCCAGGTCAAATTTCACCGCAGTGAACCCCATTGCAACAGCCTCTTTTGCAGCGGTAGCAAAATCTTCTGGCTTGGGCAATTGGTTCTGATACAGTGCGGTATCCATGTAAACCCGCACCTTATCGCGAAACTTACCCCCCAATAGCTGATATACTGGAACGTTCAGCGCTTTCCCGGCCAAGTCCCACAGGGCGGTTTCAATTGCAGACAATACCGCGATGTACATACCTGCCTGCGCACCTCCAAAAACCCCACCTTTTCTAATCTGATCGAATATCCGGTGGACGTTAAGTGGGCTCTGGTCTCTCAGCATCATCCCAAAACGTTTGGCCAGATGATAGGCACCTCCTACTGCATCCACCCCTTCTCCATAACCGACAATATCCTGATTGGTGGTTATTTTGATGAACATTCTACCCCCACCTCTCAGGTAGGCAACTTGTACATCCTTGATTTTTAAATCAGTAGGAGCAGATAACTTAGGATTGACGTCTACTGCATTGGTAAATCCCTTGCCAAAAGTTTGGGTTAGCCCCGTAAACCCCATGGCACCAACCAGGGCGCTTTTGCTCAAAAACGAACGTCTTGAAGCTGTTTTTTTCATGTTTATAGTTTAATAAATGATGATGAACTTGAATTTACCAGGTTCTAGTTTTGAGCAGTTCCTCCACCCGCTCGGGTGATACCGGAAGCTTCATTTTGTTGTCTTTCAACCATTGAGAAAAATCTTTCTCAATTTCGTCTGACCAGCGGGTATCGATTTGCCCAGCGGTGTATTTTTTCTCCCGCAATCTGGCGTGGCCAAACATGTCTCTGAGCCGAACGATTTCTGAAGACTCAACCACTTGTTGGGCCAGATGCGCCGGAATAAAAATGATACCACCATCTCTGGCCAAGACCACGTCACCTGGTATTACGGTAGCTGCGCCAATCCGAGTGGGGGTGTTGATGCCGATCAAAGTGGTATTCAATCGGGGTACCCGGTCATTGGGGCCGATGCTACCAAAATGGTGAGAGGGATGGTAAGTTTTGAAATAGACGGTAAAATCTGCCATTTCTTTCATTCCGTTGACGTCTCTAATCGGCCCATCATAAATAAATCCATTGCCGGATCTGCCAAGAATAGAATTGGCCAGGTTGTCACCCACGGTTGGGCCATCAATTTCAGCGCCATGGTGATCTACTACATACACGTCGCCGGGTTGGAGCATGTCGATAGGCCAAGCATTGGGGGAGAGTATCCGTCCATCCTTTTTGCCTTTTTCTTGAATGGCCTTGTGGATGTCTGGTCTGCCGGGAATAAAAGTGGCCGTTAAAGCTCTGCCAACCAACACACCTTCTGGGTGAACCTGCAACCAGTTCCCCTCGTATTGGTAGTTATAACCAGCGCCCCGACAGGTCGCCCAGGCTTCCTCAAGTGTGACCGATTTCATTCTTTTTAAAATATCATCGGAAACTTTCGGCCTCCCGTCAGGAAGTCGTTCCCCTTTCCATTCCGGGGTGAAAAATGCCATTTCTTCTTTGGAGCTTTGCTGCGCTTGGAGCATTAGCGGGAGTAGCGCTAAAAAGCCCAAAAATTTGATCAAGGTTTTCATGTTGAAAAAGATTTTAATGTTTTTTTGTTTGTTTAAAAACCACGTTTGTTGTGTCACGCTGCAAAGCGTTAAATTACTACTTTTCAGGAAAATAATGACCACTACAACCCAGTATCAATTTCGCAATTCACCTGCTTCATTGCTCAGCTTGCTAGGTTAAAGCAAGGTTAAGGAATTGAAGTCAATTAAGCAAAATAATAACTGTTTTTTTTACAATTATTGAGTTTAGAATGAAATAAAATTGCTAGATTCATCCCACAAACAAAACATTATAAATCATGAGTGGCCAAAGATTCAACAAAATTTTTTTTCAGTCCATTTTGTTAGCTGTGATTGTAGCAGCAATGACAGGCTGTACCTCTTCTCCTGAACCAGCGTGGCAGAAGCTCAACCAGGAACTGATCAGTGAACACAATTTGAAAGTGCGCAATCTGTCCGGATTGCCAGCAAACAATATTGAGTCAAACCTGAAGGACGGCCAAGTTACCAGTCTTGATCAGGTAGACAGTATTGATTTAGCCCCAGGCGTTGTGGCAAAAATCTTCTGGGGAACAGGCACCATGGTGAGTGTCATTGAACTGGCACCTAACGCAAAAATCCCCGAAGTGGAATTGCCAGCTGAACGGTTTGCCTTTGTTCTGGAAGGTTCCATTGACCAATTGATCAATGGAAAATCCGTTACCCTTGTTTCCAAAGAAAGAGAAGCTCCCGACGGCACACACAGCGGTACACCTCGTGTCGATTTTGTGTATCTGGAAAAAGGAAGCAAAAGCGCCGTGACCGCGGGTAGTGCAGGTGCCAAATTATTGGAGATTTACAGCCCTTTCCGTCTGGATTATCTTGAAAAAGCAGGCGTTACGAATCTACCGACCACCATGGCCGAGCTTACCAATCAGGCGAAACCAAATGTAAAACCGAATCAGGTGTACGACTTGTACGATTTTCAACTCACCGAACTTGCCCCGGGCGCTTTTTCCAGACTCATTGCAGGGAAGAACACCCAGTTTAGTTTTATCTCCATGGAACCGGGATCAGTTTTTGGACATCATATCCACCCTGAAGAACAAATGATGATGGCGCTAAGAGGGGAATGTGATGAAATTTTGCTGGATACGGAACAACGCATGACCCCCGGTGACGTAGTGGTCATCCCGGGGAATATGGTTCATGGGGCAAAAATGAGTGCGGTAGGTTGTGATGCGCTGGACATTTTCTGGCCAGTCCGTGCAGATTACATGGAAAAAGAACAGGCCAGAATGGCCGCTTACCGGGCGATTATTCCGGAGAATGCAAAACCTGAATTATTGGTGGACGGAACAAAAACCAAACCGAGTCTGACTTTCAGCGAAGGGCCAAAATGGATGAACGGTAAAGTCTATTTCTCCAACATGTATTTTGATCAGAGTTGGACTGCCGATCCTTCCAAGAGTTCAACGATCGAATTAAGTCCTGATGGCACTTATAAAAACATTACCCAAGGCAAAATGCAAACCAACGGGCTCTATCCATACAAAAATGGCAACCTGCTGGTTTGTGATATGATCGGGCATCGGGTGGTGGAGATGACTCCCGCAGGGAAAGTTGTAAAAGTGATTGTAGATCAATATGATGGCAAGCCCATCGACGGCCCCAATGACATCATTACCGATGCCAAAGGAGGGATTTACTTCACCGATCCTCAGTTTACAATGGAGCCGAAGAAGGCCCAACCTGGGCGGGCGGTGTATTACGTTTCTCCGGAAGGTAAAGTGACCCGGCTGACTGAGCCCAACGAATTCGCGATGCCCAACGGGATTGTGTTGTCACCGGATGGAAAAACATTGTACATCAACAATTGCTACGATGACGAATCCTGGTTTCCAGTAAACAGTGAAAAGGACAATTACATCTGGGCTTACGATGTGAAGGAAGATGGAACCATCAGCAATGGCCGGCAATTCGCCAAATTATTCCTAACCGGTAATGTGCTGGACAGAAAAGGGAAGTCATCAAGTGCGGATGGAATGGCCATTGACAAAAAGGGCAATCTTTATGTTGCCACCTACTATGGTGTACAAATTTTCAACGCCGAAGGAAAATATGTTGGAATGATCAATTTACCCAGCTTCCCGGTGAGCCTTTGCTTTGGAGGCAAGGATATGAAAACCCTGTACATCGTCAGCTACAGCAAGGTGTATACCATTCGCACCAACATGGAAGGCTTTGTTAATTATTTATAAATCGTCACAACCACCAAACAAATGAATAAAATTACGCTGAGGGTGTGCTTGTTTGCACTTTCGATCTGCTTTTGTGGGTTTACGCCGGTGTCCGCTCAAGAAATCGGCACCATTGAATTCATTTCACCCGAACTTTCCAGCCTCATCAAAAAGGAAGCGAAGGTAGAAGTGATTGCCGAGGGTTTTCAATTTACGGAAGGGCCTTTGTGGCTGGAAAAAGAGAAAATGCTCTTGTTTTCCGACATTCCTGCCAATACCATTTACAAATGGACTGAAGCCAAGGGCAAAGAAGTGTATGTAAAGCCAGGTGGCTATACGGGCAGCGAACCACGGGGTGGATTCATGGGTCCCAATGGATTGTACAAAACCAAAGACGGTAAATTATGGGTTTGCCAGCATGGTGACCGCAGAATTGCCGCTATGGATGCCCCCCTCAATGCGCCCAAGTCCAATTTTGTAACCGTCGCAGGAGCCTACGATGGCAAAAAGTTGAATAGTCCGAACGACTTTTTTATGTCAAAGAAAGGAGATCTTTACTTTACTGACCCAGCTTATGGTTTTGAAGGCGGAATGAGAGATCCCAAAAAAGAACTTCCATTTCAAGGGGTATATAGAATGGACAAAGCCGGAAAGGTCACCCTGTTGATAGATTCCATGCAAGCACCCAATGGCATCGGCATTCTTCCTGATGGAAAAACCTTACTGGTTGCCAATACCCAGGGCAGAGGTAGAGGTTGGTATGCCTACGATATTGCCTCAAATGGTGCTTTGGAAAACGCTCGCGTGTTTTACAATCCAGGAACGACCCGAGAACCAGGAGGCTGTGATGGATTTAAAATCGATAAAAAAGGCAATGTGTTTGCGGCAGGGCCGGGTGGCATCTGGATTTTTACCAAGGAAGGCAAATTGATTGGAAAAATCAAGGTAAATAATTTGACTGCAGCCAATTGTGCGTTGACCGCGAATGGCAAAACGCTTTACATTACGGCTACGCAGTATTTGTTAAGGGTTAAGCTGCGTTAGGTTTTTTGTATTTGGCTAACGCCAAATGTTTTGTAACCGCGACGACGCGACGGCGCGACGATCCAATTGGCTGCGCCAAATGCGCGACGTAAAACGACGTAAAGGTGTGCGAAGCACACATAACGTCGCGCCGTTGCGTCGTCGCGGTTACAAAAACAAGCAGCGAAGCTGCACTTTAGCAGCTTGTGTTTGAGTAGTGACCCTAGTTTTCTTTCTTCACCCGGGCCAATTTCATTTCCCCTCTCTCGTTTTTGGTTACAATTTCGTCGTCACTCACCAATTCTCCAGTGTTGTTGATGGTCATCTCGTTAAACGAAACGGTGTAAGAAAATTTCTTTCCATCCACTTTTCCATTCTCGATTTTCCGTTCTCCAAATTGAGTTTTCCAAATACCCGTTAAAGTTGTTCCTTCAACTTTAAACGTGTAATTGATTTCCATCGTGCCGTTTGGCGTTTCACGGGTGCCTTTCCAGTCGCCATCAATGCCAGTTTGGGCATAGGTGCTGAGGCATCCAAATAGGAGCAATACTGCGATAAGATGTTTCATGTTGAATGAATTGTAGGTTAATGAATTATTACCAGGTTCTTTTACTCATCACTTTGTCGAGTTCGGCACGGGTCATCTTGCCCAGTTCGGGATGTTTTTCCAGCCATTGTAAAAACTCCGTTTTGATCACATCCGTCCACTCGCTGTCGATTTCTCCAGTGCTGTATTTGTTGGTTCTGACCATTTCAAAGCCAAATTGGTCTTTGCGGATGACGAATTCCGATGTACTGACCACTTGTTCGGCTAGATGAGCGGGTACAAAAAGCACACCCTCGATGGTCGCAATCACCAGGTCCCCGGGAAGAACGATGGCATTGCCAATCCGAATTGGGCTGTTCAGTCCCATCAGCACCATTTGCTCGGTGAAGGAGGGGTGAAAATCCCGTACAAAAGCATTGAAGCCTTTGAGGTTGGTGATTTCCTGCAAATCTCGGCAAGCGCCATCAAAGACTACGCCGTTTCCGGATTTGCTAAAGATGGAATTAGCCAGGGTAGCACCCATGATTGGGCCGCCGCCAATTTTCCCAAAAGCATCGGCCACATACAAATCTCCTTTGGTGAGTACATCGATCGGCCAGGCGTTGGTGTTCCCTTTCCGACCTTGTTTTGCCCCTCTTTCCTTGATGTTTTTTTCAACATCGGGTCGGCTGGGCAGATACATGGCCGTGACTGCCCGACCAGTCATGCTTTGGTTATTGACCATTTTCCAGCCACCTTCATATTGGTTGAGGTAGCCTTCATTTTTCAGCACCGTCCAGGCGTCATCAATCATGATGTGTTTGGCCCTTTCCAAAAGGGCATCAGCAATTTTTGGTCGACCATCGGCAAAACGTTCCCCTTTCCATTCCGAGGTAAGAAAGATCAGTTCTTCTTTGGAAATGGTTTGTCCGTTCAAAGAGAAATGCGCTGAAAAGCAAAAAAGCAGTAGTGAAAAAATGGCGAAAAAAGATCTCATGGTACTTGGTTTGTGATGTTTTTAACCGCTTCCGATCCCAGTCGCTCTTCCAACTGGGTTAGAAATAAACTTTTGGGGCTTACATGCCTGTCCATAACCTCGACGTGGCCATTGCGTTTGGTCAAATCTTGCAACGCGGCATTGAAAATAACCGCATTAAGCCCAATATGCCCAAAAGAATAGTTTTGTGCAGTTGGCGGTTGTTGAATCAGGTAGTCTCCTTCACAATTCCAGAATACAATATTGGCTCCGGCCCAACCAATGATGAAGTCCCAGAAGCGAGCGGTCAGTGGGGCTTTCACATTGTCGTACAAGACGCCATTGGCCCAACGGTTGTGTGGCTCGCTGGAAGAATAGGGTTTTATAGCCGTACATTCCAGAAAGACATTTCCACTTGCTTCCGAGCCTTGTAATACGAAGGAGTGCCGTCCTTTTTCGGAAACACATCTTTGAACCAGGCAAAATTGGCCATTCATCTGGAAGGTAAATCTTCTTCCGCCCCAGCGCTGCGAAACAGGTTCTCTGGATTCACAATCCTGCACAGTAATCCATTTCGTTCCAGCGTTGGCTTGTACCACGCTGCTTCCAAAATGTAGAGCGGTCATGTTCCTCACCCACGCATTTTTGACGTTGCTGAAGTCGATGAAATTGGAATAATGGTTTTCGTCAGAAAAATACTCCTCACCCTGGTAACGATGTGCTGCGCCCAGATCGTCGCGATCCATGTTTCCATACTCCTTTGTACGAATGGAAGGGTCATATTCTGAGACTCCACGCAGGTTTTCAATGCCAACTTGTTCGATACGCTCCTCCGTGTATTTGTAGAGTGCTCCCCCTCCCCAGCGTTTTTCAATTGCGGTAAAAATCGGCGCATCAAGGGTAACGGTATTTCCACTGATGTCAACAATGATCCGGTCAAAGTTGATGTCAAAAGGTTTCCAGCGGTTCCTGCCAACCGTAGCGGTGTCCAAGCCGATTGTTTTGATCCAATCTTCATTTCCAATGCGTCGTACCAGCACCCGATCTCCCTTTTTAAATCCTTTGGCAGAGGTTATTTTGAAACTCAGGGCACCGACCGGTACATATTCATCGGTGATGCTTTGTTTAGACTCTTCAAGCAGTTTTATACCTGAAGCACCACTAATGTTGATCAGCGCAGGACGTCTTAATCTGGGCCCACTTCCCTCCGCAGGTTTCGATATTTTGCCATAAAGGATCGTACCCACATCGCTTCGACCCTCTCCACGAAGCACCACCCCTGAGGCCTTGATGTAAATGGGCTTGTTCAATTGATACATGCCCATTTTCAGGAGTACAGCTCCTCTAAACCCTGAAGCATCAGGTGGTAGTGCAGATACCCGATCAATAGCGGCCTGTATACTGTCCGCATTATCTCCCAACACGGGCCAAAGGGTTGCCTTTACGGCCACATAAGGAATCGGCACACCTCCACCTTTATAGCCAGCATTTGAAAAATCAGGGATCGTATTGCCAAGGCTGTCAGCAACATATACCAGCTTTCCATCCGTCCCGGGAAAAACCAAAGAGGTGGTTGGAGGCATATCCTGCCCTTCACACACTAAAGCGCTGAGGCAGCATGCTACGATTGCAATCAAAGAGCTTTTAAGTCTCATTGAAAATGATTTAGAGCTACACTGAGTATGACGCAAAAAATTACTTCCCGATTTTTTTAGAGGCTTTTGAACAGGAAGTTCACTTGAAATGAAGCGTTCGACTTCCTATTCAAAACCCAAATCGGGAAGTTAATTTTTCTGCGTTACTTAATCTTTAAAAAGCAGTGGTGCCATCTGGTACAAACTGCGCCGCCACGTTTGGAATTCATGCGCAGTACCTTCAGAAATAAAAGGAACCACATTAAAACCTGCTTCTTTTAGTGCGGCACTGGCATTTTTAATCCCATCTGGTCGTTCTTTGCTGCCACAGCTCAGGAAGACGAGTTTCACTTTGGTTTTGTCTTTGATGTCGGCAGGAGCATAAGTGCCACCGCTCAGGAGGCCATAGTGGGAAAAGACTTCAGGCCGATTCATGGTGATGGTTTTGGTTTCCATGCCACCCATAGAAAGCCCAGCCATGGCGCGTTTTTCCGGTTTGGCAATGGTGCGGAAAGTTTTGTCCACGTAGGGAATCAACTCATCCACAAGAACGGTTTGGAATGGCTTGATGTCGAAATTTCTTAGACCACCCATTTTAACATCATTGGTCATACCATAGGTCATGACAATGATGAATGGTTTGATTTTTCCTGCAGCGATGAGGTTATCCATGATCAAATTGGCGCGACCCTGATTGCTCCAAGCGGTTTCATCTTCGCCCCAGCCATGCTGCAAATACAGCACTGGATAACGCGTTTTGGTGCTTTCAAAATACCCAGGTGGAGTGTAGACAAAGGCCCGGCGCGAGGTATTGGTGCTGGGTGAGGGAAACAGAACCTGCTGCACGTGGCCGTGGGGCACGTCTTTCAGGGCATAAAAATCCTGATCGTGTGCAGGGATTTCAATGCCACTTTCCCAACGTATTGAGCCGTAAAAGCTGAGGGTTCCTGGATCGTTAAATTTTCCTCCATCTATGTTGACGTTGTAGTAATGGAAGCCTTCGTCCATGGGGCCAGCGGTTGTACCCATCCAGGATCCGTCCGCAGCTTTGGCTAGTTTAGTGCCCCCTCTGCCGCCCAGTCCAAGGCTCACCCGAACACTATCTGCTGCTGGCGCAATGATGCGGAAGCGGGCATAACGCTGCGAATTAACCTGTGGGTACTCTTGCCCTGGTTGATTGAGGGTAGAAGGTTTGAAGTCTTCTAAGATTGCTACTGATCCACTTTGAGCACAGCAGAAAGAAGCAGAAAGTGCAAACAGCAACGCTGATGCAAATAAATTACGTCTCATAATGTTTGTTGTTTATAGTTTCAGTGTTGATCATCTTCACCCATCACATCATAACCCCGCCATTTGTATGAGGTGGCCAATCCTGATGCGGCAGGCCAGGCAATTTGATGTTCCTTGCTTTTTACCCAATTCCGTCGGTCTTGTTCGGTAGCAAAAGAGATCTGAACCTGGTAGTTGTGGGTACTTGGCTCCGCTTGAATTTCTTTGGCAAGAGGCTCTGGGAAAAGGCGTAAGAGTTTGGAACTGCGGTAGCCTTTCTGAACCGTCATAGCGGGTACATAAATCGAGTAATACACTTTTTCAAAAGCTTCGGCATTCTCTTTTGGCACCACAAAATCCATTTGTAAGGCTACAGCTTTGGGGGTAACCAATGGTTTGCTGATGTTCAGGGTCTTTTGTTTTGAAGCAGAAATGCCAATGACGAGCAATTCGAGGCCCTTTTCACCATTATTCGTAATGCTCAGTTTTTCGCCTAAAACCCCGGAGAAGGCATCATCCGCTTTAATATTTATGGTTTCGCCATTGATGGTAAGCGTTCCCGTTCCATTCACTACATAATACACTGCTTCAGCTCCTTCAAGTGCAGTCCGCCCGGCAGATTTGCCCGCTGGAATCAGCAGGTGATCCACGTGATCCCAATCGGTACGGAAAACTTCCGACCCGATCAATCGCCGGTAAAGCACCCCTTCACCGGTATAAATTTGACTATTTGCCTTGAGTTTGTCTTGCTCCAGGCGCGCCGATACAAATGCGGGAATGGGATCCAGACTTGCCCCAACCCGCGCATCGCCCAGATCAAAAGCATCCCCTACCCCCTTCTTTTGGCTTACCGCAAAATTGAGCCAACGGATCGGCTCGTTGGAAGCGTTGTAAATGGCATGGGAATCGCCCAATTTGCAGGGCACAATTGCCGGCGCTTTTATTTTGGCAGTACGACCGTTGACCGTAAATTCTGCTTCCCCGCTGAGGATTACGTACATTTCCTCGATGCTGTGGTGAAAATGGTGTCCGATGCCCGATTTGGCGTTGATCACCCCCGTGTGTAAATAAAGGAAGTTGGTAGACAGGTCATTGCGGCCGATCAATTGGGTGAACCCCATTTTTCCAGCACCAGCATGTACCGCCGAAAGTTCTCGGTATTTGGATGGATCATTGGGTATGACGCGATCCTTTAAGGATTGGGCAGTGGCCTGAACTACAGAGACGGCCAGTAGTAGGATGAACAATTGTTTCATCTGCGATCTTTTTTGTTTATAGTTTCAAAAAACGTATTGCTTGCACTCGACTTACTAGTGGGCAAAAATAAATGTTCATTTTTTTTGAGCCAAAGGATTAGATAAGACACTTTAAATGAAACGCTTACTTATCTAATCCTCTGCCAAAATGAACATTTATTTTTTTATCGCCCCTTACTTGCTGTTTGGCAGCGCATACACTACATAACCTCGTGGTAATGCTCCAGGCTTTTTGGAGTAATCGTAACTGTCACGTGTAAAGTTGGAAGTAGCGTTGATGACCAGGTATTGTTTTCCATTCAGGGTGTACATACTGGGCTGAGCATTGGCCTCATAACTCAGGGTAGTTTCCCATAGGATGTTCCCATTGTCGGCATCAAACGCATACAACTTACCTCCTTTGGCAGTGGCAAATACGACCCCGGTTGAGGTAACCACCATTCCTTTTCTGAGGGTGCCGCCAGGTGAACCTTTGCTGGGGTCTCCCTTGGCGTACAAGGAATCCAGGCCGACGGGTTTTCTCCACTTGATGGTTCCTTTGTTCAAATCGTAAGCCACAATAGAAGACCAGGGTGGTTCCGCCAAACCCGCCCATTCGGTTCCATAATCGGTGATGTAACGATCCTTGGGGTGTTTTACTTTTGCAGGATACTCTGTCATGGGCGCACTCCTTTGTGCATCCGGTTTGATGGTAGCACCACCAGAAGCGACCACGGGCCCTTTAGGAGGGGCAGCGTTGGGTCGACGGGGGAAATTAAAGCTCCGCGGGGTACCTCCCAGATAGCGGTAAAGCGCTTCAAGGGTTTCCTCGCTGACATGCGTAAAGCCAGGCATTGACCCCTTGCCGCCCAGCACAATGTCTTTAAATTCGGTGTAGATGATGTACTGCCCGGCATTGACCAAAGCTGGACCAGTCACACCCTCCATGTTTTTTCCATGACAAGGCTGACAGGTAGAGGCATAAAACGTTTTTACCTGGGCGATTTGATCCACTGACAGGTCCATTTTCGGCGACTCTACTTTTTTCAAGCGATAGGTGGAGGCGTGTTCCTGCGTCAGGATGTACATCAATCCATTCTTGGGATCAGAGGCGGTATTGCCGTAATTGGCACCGCCCAAAGCTCCGGGCATCATGATGGTTTCGTATTGGTCGGAGGGAGGAATGTACAAGCCTGATTTGGCTATGGCCAACCTTTTTTGCCATTGTTGTTTAATGCTATCGGGGAAAAAAGGATTCAGGGTTTCCAAAGTCACTTCATGCCGGGTGAAATTGGGGAGTGAAGATATGGGCTGGGTGGGCCAGGCTTTTTCTCCCGGCATTTTGCTGGCTGGGAAGGGTTTTTCTTCGATGGGGAACAAAGGTTTTCCAGTTTCCCGGTCGAATACAAACAAGAATCCATGTTTGGTAGCCACCGCTACGGCATCAATATTTTTTCCACCATGATTCACCGTTAACAATTGTGGAGCACTGGCGAGGTCGACATCCCAAAGGTCGTGATGCACAATTTGATAATGCCACAAACGTTTACCGGTGCGTGCGTCCACTGCTACGAGACAATTGCCGAAAAGGTTACTGCCCAGGCGGTCGGCACCATAGAAGTCATAGGTTGGTGACCCAATGGGTAAAAAGGCGATTCCTCTGGTTTGATCCACCGAGATTTCGCTCCATACATTCACTCCGCCAACGTACTTGTAGGCATCCTTTGGCCAGGTTTTGTAGCCAAATTCTCCTGGTTGAGGGATGGTATGGAAAGTCCATTCCAGTTTACCACTGATTACATTGTACGCCCGCACAAAGCCAGGTGGAGAGAAAAAACCTTCGCCCGGAGCCGAGCCTACGATCACCAGATCATCATAAATCACGCCGGGCATCATGGCCTGCATTCTGCGAATGGAAGAGGGCTCACGGCCTAGCCCTTCGCGCATGTCCGTGTATCCATCATTGCCAAAAGTGGTGATGGTTTTTCCGGTCACTGCATCGATGGCCTGGAGGGAATTGTTGAGGGTGAAGATCAAGCGCTTGTCCTTTTTGTCTTTGCTCTCCCAATAATTGAGGCCCCTTCTGCTCAATCCCATGAGGTTGGCGTGGATCCAGATCTCCTTGCCACTCAGCACACTCACCGCAATCAACGAATTGTTTTTGCCCATCACATACATCGTGGTGTCCACAATGATGGGGCTGAAGAAGTAAGGTTGCTGATCGCCCGAAGGATACGTCCAGGCTACCTGCATTTTTCCAACGTTTTCCTTGGTGATGTTCGCAGCTGCAAAATACCTCGATTGGTCGGGGCTTCCACCGTAATGAGTCCAGGTGGTGTGGGCTGGGTCGGTATTGTTGTAGCTGTAATCAGCTAATGACAACAATCCAATCACTACCAGCAATAGGAATACAACAGAAGCGGGTGTAAAAAGGCTTGCTGCCTTTTTGTTTTTGTTGCGATGTTTAAGCATGTAGGTTCCATTTAACATTACCCATGTGACATCTAATATTTTGATTAGCAAATCACATGGGTAATGCGATGAAAAGCACTAAAATAATTGTCTAAATTACAATTATTTTGAATTGTAGGGAAAAATTTGGAGAAAATTTTTCTTGCTTGTACTGTGGTTTGGTAATGGTATAAAAAAAGCCTGTGAGACACCAAGTATCTCACAGGCTTTCCACATCAAATCAAGCTATCACTTATTGTGGATACCCCGGATTCTGAGTTTTCAAATTCGGATTATTGAGCAACTCCTGCTTTGGAATAGGCAGCAACAAATGCTTATTTTCCAAAGGCCGATTTGAGCTCAAATTGACGTGCCCTACAAATTCATCAAACTTCTTGGTGTTTTCGTTGAACACCTTGCGCAAACGC
>Ga0209717_1002136_pt1 | contig 19616 bp, 19 predicted proteins | sample AD_UKC048_MetaG_FD_184418 | JGI IMG/M metagenome (GOLD analysis project Ga0209717, IMG submission 184418) | Active sludge microbial communities of municipal wastewater-treating anaerobic digesters from USA - AD_UKC048_MetaG (SPAdes) (version 2) | ecosystem: Engineered > Bioreactor > Anaerobic >... | reverse complement strand
TTCGTTATTTCAGCCTTGGAAATATCACTTTCACCAACATTCAGGGTAATGATGTAGGTAACTTCCGTCCCCGGGAGTTTGGCATCGACCTGGGATATTCCCGTAAACTGACTGACAAAAGCGGTGTAGGTGTAACTTTAAAGTACATCAACTCTAACCTGGCTGGTGGTTATACCAATGGTAGCACTACTTACAAATCTGCCAGTGCTGTAGCAGCTGACCTTGCTTACTACCATGATGGTAAGAAAGCCGGTAGCGGTTGGGCATGGGGTGCTGTTTTATCTAACCTCGGTACCAAAGTATCTTATACAGATAACGCGGATGCGAAAGATTTCATTCCTGCCAACCTCGGTCTGGGTCTGAACTACACTAAAAAGATGAATGAAACCAATTCACTGTCTTTCGGTGTTGAAGCAAACAAACTGCTGGTTCCCACACCTCCCGGCCAGAATGCTAGCGCTCAGGATATCGCTGACTACAGAAGTAAAAGCGTAATCGGTGGCTGGTTCAGTTCTTTCGGTGATGCCCCCGGTGGTTTTGCTGAAGAAATGAAAGAATTCCAGATCTCTGCTGGTGCTGAATACTGGTATAATAATCAGTTCGCTCTGCGTGCCGGTTATTTCTACGAAAACAAAACTAAAGGTGACCGTCGTTATTTCACTACCGGTTTGGGTCTGAAATACAATGTATTCGGTTTCAACTTTGCTTACCTGATCCCTTCAGGAAGTGGTGTAAGCCGCAACCCGCTGTCAAACACATTGCGTTTCTCTGTGTTGTTTGATCTGGATGGTGGTGCTAAGAAGTAATATTTGTTGGTCATAAGACCAACAAAAAACTATACTGACAGCGTCCTGGCTATAAAGCCGGGACGCTGTCGTTTATAGAGGTATTCTAAAAAGAAGAACAGCATGTTGTTGGTCTTATGACCAACAACATGCGATATTTGCAAAAACAGAGCTATGTCATACAGAATAGGATCCGGCGTAGATTTTCACCAATTGGCAGAAGGCCGTGATCTCTGGATTGGCGGCATAAAAATTCCCCATCACAAAGGATCATTGGGACATAGTGATGCGGATGTATTGTTGCATGCCATCTGCGATGCCCTGCTGGGGGCTTTGAGCCTGGGGGATATCGGTCTGCATTTTCCCAATACGGATCCGGCGTATAAGAATATTGACAGTAAAATTCTTTTACAGAAGTCATTCGAATTGATCCGGTCCAAAGGGTACAGTGTAGTGAATGTTGACAGCACCCTTTGCCTGGAAGCACCTAAAATTAAACCCTGGGTTCCTCAGATGCAGGAAGTGATCGCCCATATCCTGCAGGTACAGAATGACGATGTATCTGTGAAAGCCACCACCACTGAACAAATGGGCTTTGCCGGCAGGGAAGAGGGCCTGATGGCCTATGCCACTGTACTGCTGAAGAAGGAAGCAGGATCCGCCTGATTTCCCTGCATCGTACTTATCTTTGCCGGATGCCAGTCGTTCAGGTAAAAATTATCAACCAGTCAGCCAATCCCTTACCGGCCTATGCCACCGAAGGATCATCCGGTATGGATATCCGCGCTCACCTGGATTCACCACTTACCTTAAGACCACTGGAACGTTGCCTGGTGCCTACCGGTTTGTTTATTGAACTGCCGGTTGGTTTTGAAGCACAGGTACGTCCCAGAAGCGGACTGGCTATAAAGCAGGGAATTACCTGCCTGAACACACCCGGCACCATAGATGCAGATTACCGGGGAGAAATTAAGATTATCTTAATCAACCTTTCGGCCGATGCACAGGTCATTCAACCAGGTGACCGGATTGCCCAGCTGGTGATACAGACTGTAGAACAATGCAGCTGGATTCCGGCAGAAACACTGGAAAGTACCACCCGCAATGCCGGCGGCTTCGGACATACAGGCAAACATTAAAGACTTATCAATGATCAGAAACCTGTTTATCATATTACTGGCGGCGATCCTCTTTACCTCCTGCCGGGCCACAAAAAAAATCCAGTCGGCCATTGCCAAAAAGGACACTACCACGGTTATTGCACCTCCATTGGATACCGGTCATGCCGATTCATTGACGCTGATTAAAGAGTATTATACTGCGATGATCAATCAGCGGATCAGCTTTACCACTTTCTCTGGTAAACTGGACGTGGATTATGAAGAAACCGGCGGTAAAAAATTAAACCTGAATGCAGAATTAAGGATGTACAAAGACAGTGTGATCTGGATCCGTATTACCGCTATCCTCGGCATTGAAGGATTGAGAGCCTATATCACAAAGGACTCCGTAAAAATTCTTAACCGGCAGGATAAAGTGTATATCGCCCGAAGTGTGGCTTTTCTCCAGGAAATCGCCGCCCTGCCATTGGACCTGGCCTCCCTGCAGGACCTCCTGATCGGCAACCCGGTATTTATCAGTTCCGATATTTCTTCTTATAGCAAATCATCAGGCAATGTTTCACTTCATGGGTTAAACAGTCTGTTCAAAACCCTGATCACCGTGGGGGAAATGGATAAACAACTCTACAGTGCCAAGCTCGATGACCTGGATGAGTTGCGCAACCGGACCAGTTACCTGACCTGGAGTGATTATGAAAATAAGAAAGGGATGCCCTTCGCCCAGAAACGGTCGATCACGGTAGCAGAAAAGAAAACGCTGGAAATCAAACTGAATTATAAACAGTATGAATTTAATGAAACGTTAAGTTTCCCTTTTTCCGTGCCTAAAAACTATAAAGCCGAATAAAGGATATACTTTATTTTGCAGTCTGCCGTTTTCCATAACTGATTCCGACCCTGTTTTTTTAACCTCAATCCAGTTAATCATGAGAAAAAAAATCTTGTTGCCTTTTTTCCTGTTCGGATTTATAGCCATGGGTATTGCCCAGCCACAGGATAAAACACAGTTGGAAAAAGAAAGACAGGAGATCCAGCGGGAACTGCAGGAGATCCAGGGTATGTATAATAAAGTAAAAGGACAGACCAAACAGAATCTGGCCCAGCTGAACATGCTCAAAAGGAAGATCGACCTGCAGGAACAATATATCAATTCTATCAACAAGGAACTTCGCAGTATCGATGATGATATTTACCTGAGCGAACTCGAGATTTACCGTCTCAATAAGCAACTGGACACCCTTAAATCCCAGTACGCGAAATCGATTGTATACTCCTATAAAAACAGGAGTAACTACGACTATGTCAATTTCATTTTCTCTGCCAGTAGCTTCAATGATGCGGTCAAGCGGATCGCTTATCTGAAGAGCTATCGTTCTTACCGGGAGAAACAGGTTTCCACCATCCAGGAAACCCAGCAGCTGATTGCCCAGCGGAAAAAGCAGCAACTGGTACGCAAAGACCAGAAGAATGTAGCCCTGCAGAGTCAGACTAAACAGGTGCAGGAGCTCGCCGTGCAGAAAAAGGAAAAAGACGTAGTGGTCACCCAATTGAAATCCAAAGAAAAAGAACTGGCCAACCAGATTGCCAGTAAAAAGAAACGGGACCGTGACCTGTTGAATGCGGTAAACGCCATTGTAAGAAGGGAAATGGAAGCCGCTAAAGCCAAGGCAAAAGCGGATGCGGAAGCAAAACGGAAAGCCGATGAAGCGAATGCAAAAAGCGGGGATAAAACAGGCAACCCGGTTACTTCTTCGGGGAACAATGCAGGTACAAATCCACCAGTAGTTACCAAACGGAATGAAGCGGTCAAAAAGCCCGACAGCTACCTCGATTTTAATTCAAAAGACGTGGCCCTCAACAGCAGTTTCCAGGCCAATAAAGCCAAGCTTCCCTGGCCCGTGGATAAAGGCGTGATCACCCTGCGCTTTGGGACTAATAAAATTGAAAACACCCTGCTCACGTTTGATAATCCAGGCCTCACCATTGCCACTTCTGCAGCTGGTGTACCGGTAAAAGCGGTATTTGACGGCGAAGTGAGTGGTGTCTATAATTTAGGGGACGGAATGGCCGTCACCATCCGGCATGGTAAATACTTTACTACGTACAGTAATTTAGCCGGTGTGAATGTAACGAAAGGGGCAATTGTAAAAACAGGACAGCAAATCGGGAAAGCCGGAAGGGATGATGACGGCAGCGGAGGACAGATTGATTTTATCCTGATGATCGAATCCCGTAATGTGGATCCGGCACCCTGGTTGCGCCGTTAAACTGAAAATGATATTCAACAAAAAATCCCGGTTTTGCCGGGATTTTTTATTTATAAAAAGCGTTCATATAATTTTTCGTACTGCGGTACGATATGATGGATGTCAAATTTCTTCGAATGTTCCGCGGCCCGGTCTTTGAACCCTTTGAGGGTGGCATCATCTTTTAAAATCGCCAGGGACTGGTTGGTCATACCCTCCACATCGCCCACATTGCTGAGGAAGCCAGTTACGCCCTGTATATTTATTTCACCCAGACCACCTGCATTGGTGGATACCACCGGCACACCGGCCGCCATGGCTTCCAGGGCCGCCAGACCAAAGCTTTCATATTCAGATGTCAGCAGGAATAAATCAGCTATCGCGAGAATATCTTCCATCTGTTCCTGTTTACCTACAAACCGGATTTCATCACATACGCCCAGTTCGCGACTCAGGTCTTCCGCGGTATTCCGCTCAGGTCCGTCACCAACAAATAATAATTTGGAGGGGATCTGTTTATTTACAGCAGCGAAGATCTTCACCACATCCTGTACCCGTTTGATCTTCCGGAAATTGGAAGCGTGCAATAAGATCCGTTCTCCATTCGGGGCGATCACTTTGCGAAACGCATCAATGGGCTTACGGTTGAAACGACTCACATCCACAAAGTTCAGGATGACATCGATCTCTTTTTCAATATGGAAATGACTGAGTGTTTCCATTCTCAGGTTTTCCGATACCGCCGTGATGGCATCACTTTCATTGATGGAAAAAGTAACCACGGGAGCATAGGTTTTATCGCGTCCTACTAACGTAATGTCCGTTCCATGCAAGGTGGTGATCACCGGAATATTCTTTCCTTCTTTCTTTAAGATCTGTTTGGCCATATAAGCAGCAGAGGCATGCGGGATGGCATAATGCACGTGCAACAGGTCCAGGTCATTGTTCTTGATCACATCCACCATGGTACTGGCCAGGGCCGTTTCATAGGGAGGGAAATCAAACAGGGGATATGTGGGTACCTGCACCTCATGGTATAGGATGTTGGGGGTAAACGAACCCAGCCGCACTGGCTGCTGATACGTTATAAAATGGACCAGGTGACCTTTTTGTGCCAGGGCCTTACCGAGTTCGGTCGCCAGCACGCCGGAGCCGCCAAATGTGGGGTAACAAACGATTCCAATCTTCATAATCAATATTCAAAAGGAGGCCTAAGGTAACGGATTTAGCCGGCTTTGACTGACCGTTCATCTTAAATAATTATCTTCCGTTTTCTGTTTAATTAACTTTAACAAAAACCGAAGGATGCGTAAACTTTTTTTAGCCATGATCGCCGGATTGCTGCTGCAAACGGCAGGCGCCCAGACTACTGATTCAGCGTGGATTAAAAAGATATCGGATGAAATCCTGACCAACGGGAAAGCGTATGAGAATCTCCGACACCTGACAAAAAAGATCGGGGCCAGACTGGCGGGTTCTTCCGGCATGGTAAAAGCGGAACAGTGGGGGGTGGACCTGATGAAGAGAAGTGGGGCAGATCAGGCCTGGCTGCAGGAATGTATGGTACCGCATTGGATAAGGGGCGGGACAGATTTTGCACAAGCCAGTTATAGTGTGCCTGCCAGCAAGACAAAGAACATGATCCCGCAAAAAAAGGGGTTGGATATTGTGGCCCTTGGGAACTCTGTCGGTTCAGGACCGAAGGGAATCAATGCGTCTGTGGTGCTCGTGAATTCCTTTGAAGAACTGGAAGCGAAAAAAGACCAGGTAAAGGGTAAGATCGTCTTTTATAATTATAAATTCAACGATACCTATATCAGCACTTTCAATGCTTACCGCGATGCCGGTCAGTACCGCGGTGCCGGTCCCAGCCGGGCCGCCAAATACGGGGCCATCGGTGTAATCGTGCGGAGCATGAGCCATGCCGTGGATAATAACCCGCATACCGGTGCCACCCGTTATGACTCGGCTTATGCAAAAATTCCGGCTGTGGCCATTGGGCTCCGTGATGCAGATTGGCTGAGTGAACAGATCCAAAAATCAGGTGTGACAGTGACGTTGAAAACCAATGGTACATTTTTACCGGATACCATTGGTCATAATGTGATCGGCGAACTGAAAGGTTCCGAATTCCCGGACCAGATCATTACCGTTGGCGGACACCTCGACAGCTGGGATAATTGTGAGGGAGCGCATGATGATGGTGCGGGTTGTGTGCAGACAATTGAAATCTTAAGAACATTGAAAGCATTGGGATATACTCCCAAAAGGACGATCCGCTTTGTGCTTTTTGCCAATGAGGAAAACGGATTAAGAGGTGGTGCCAAATATGCGGAAGAAGCGGCAGCCAAAGGAGAAAAACATATCCTCGCTATTGAAAGTGATGCCGGTGGTTTTACTCCAAGAGCCCTGGGCTTTACCGGCAGCGACGAACAATATGCGAAGTTTTTATCCTGGAAACCACTGATCGCTCCGTATGGTTGTACCGAATTGGTGAAAGGGGGCGGCGGAGCTGATATTGGTCCGCTCAACCGTACACTGAAAACACCCATGGCCAGTCTCAATCCGGATACCCAGCGTTATTTTGATATTCACCATGCCCGCAGCGATGTGTTCGAAGCCGTGAACAAAAGAGAACTGGAACTAGGCGCAGTGAATATGGCGGCGCTGATTTACCTCGTGGATAAATACGGATTGTAAGAGAGACTAGAAGCGAGAAGCTAGAGGCGAGAAGGAAGGGAAAGGCTGATAGTTTGAAAAGTAATAAGGATGAGTATGGCGTATTATGTTATTGATAGAGTAGACTACAGGATCAGTACGGATCCGGGGGAACTGGACTTGACAGTTATTCATAAATATCTGTCAGAAGAATCCTATTGGGCAGAAGGAATTCCATTGGAAACGGTTGAAAAGGCATTATCCAATTCACTCTGTTTTGGCTTGTATAAAAGCAACAAGCAGATCGGTTTTGCCAGGCTCGTAACGGATAAAGCCACTTTTGCCTATTTAGCCGATGTATTTGTACTGGAAGAATACCGGGGCCAGGGCTTATCCAAATGGCTGATGGAAGTGATCCAGTCGCACCCCGAATTACAGGGACTCCGCCGCTGGATGCTGATGACCCGCGATGCACAGGGCCTCTATGAACAGTTTGGCTGGACGGTGCTGGATGAGGATGCCCGTTTGCGGAGTATGCAGCGGCATTTTAAGGAGGTGTATAGGAAAATGAGTAATGAATAATGAGTAATGAGTAATGAGTAAGAAGGGGAAAGCCATTACTAAATCAGTCATTTCACATAGCGGGATGGTCAGAAATAAAGTGAGGTGCGATCAGCTACTCATTACTGATTACTCATTACTCATTCCCTCTCCCCCACCAGTCCCCCCACCGCCTTCCTCACTTTCTCAAACGGGAAACCCCTCAGCACCTGTTCCATCAATGCTTTGATCTCTGCGGTACACAGGTTGCCGATGCTGCCTTCGTGTGTATGATTCACGCTAGTGTCATAGGTGAACTGCCCGGCTTCAATATCCCTGCCAACTTTTTTATATGCGTCACGGAAGGGCATGCCCTGGTTCACCAGTTTATTGACTTCTTCCACACTAAAGAGGTATTTATATTTCTCATCCGCCAGAATATTCTTATTCACTTCAATATTGCTCAACATCAGTCCGGTCATTTCAATACAATCTTTCAGGGTTTTGAAAGCCGGGAATAAATGCTCTTTCAGCAACTGCAGGTCGCGGTGATAACCGGAGGGCAGGTTGGTGGTCATCATCGAAATTTCGTTGGGCAACGCCTTGATCCGGTTGCAATGCGAGCGGATCAGTTCAAATACATCCGGATTCTTTTTATGCGGCATAATGCTGCTGCCCGTGGTCAGTTCGGCCGGGAAAGAAATGAAACCGAAATTCTGATTCAGGTAGAGACAGGCATCCATACTCAGTCTGGCCAGGGTTTCGGCTACATTAGCCAGTGCCTGTGCTACAATGCGTTCCGCCTTGCCTCTTCCCATCTGCGCATACACTACATTATAATTCATGGCTTCAAAGCCGAGTAATTCCGTGGTCAGGGTCCGGTTGATGGGGAAAGAAGAACCGTAACCGGCTGCAGAACCCAGGGGATTCTTATTGACCACTTCATAAGCGGCACGAACCGTTACCAGGTCATCCACCAGGCTTTCGGCATAAGCACCAAACCATAAACCAAAGGAAGAAGGCATGGCGAGCTGCAGGTGTGTATATCCGGGGAACAGGTGGGCTTTATATTTTTCACTCTGGGTTTGCAGTAATTCAAACAACGGCTGAATATTCTTAACCAGTCCTTCGAGTTCGTGACGTAAAAATAATTTCACATCCACCAGCACCTGGTCATTACGGCTGCGGGCTGAATGAATCTTTTTACCGGCATCACCCAGTTTTTGGGTAAGCAGGAGCTCCACCTGGGAATGGATATCTTCGACATCGGGGTGAATGGTGAGTGGTGAGTGGTGAGTGGAGGACGTTGTCTTATAAATTTCCCTTAAAGCATCAACGATGCTATTCTTTTCTTCCGGGCTTAAAAGTCCGACAGACTCCAGCATAGTGACATGCGCGATACTGCCCAGGATATCGAAGGGAGCCAGCAGCAGATCGAATTCACGATCACGGCCCACGGTAAAAACTTCCACTTCCTTTAATGAGCCGGTATCCTTTTGCCAGAGTTTCATAATACCTGATTTAGGAGATTAATATAAAGGACGATTCCTTCGTTGATTTCTTCAATAAAGATATATTCATCCGCGGTATGACTTCGGGCTGAATCACCGGGGCCCATCTTCAGTGCCGGGAAAGGCATCAGGGCTTTGTCGGAAGTGGTGGGTGAACCATAATAAGTTCTTCCCAGCGATGTGCCTGCTTTTACCAACGGATGATCCAGTGCGATGGAGGTGGAACGTAAACGGGTGCTGCGGGGCTTTACTTCACAATCCACATGGGCCCTGATCAGTCCGATCACTTCTTCAAAACTATAGAGTTCATTTACCCGTGTGTCTACTACAAATTTACAGACCGCTGGTACCACATTATGGGCTTTGTTCTCTGTCTCGATCACAGTCACGCTCATTTTAGAGGGACCGAGTAAGGGAGATACTTTATCCAACTGATAGCTGTTGAACCAGCTGATATCTTTCAGTGCTTTATAGATCGCATTCTCTCCTTCGTTGCGGGCGGCATGTCCTGCTTTACCATGACTCACACAATCGAGTACCATCAGTCCACGTTCGGCTACCGCCATCTGCATCCGGGTGGGTTCGCCCACAATCGCACAATCAATTTTTGGTAAATAGGGCAGCGTGTATTCAATTCCACCGGTACCGCTGATTTCTTCTTCCGCAGTAGCGGCAAAGACTACATTATACTGACCGTTCTCTTTCTCATAGAAATAGAGGAACACGGCCAGCAGGGATACCAGGCAACCGCCGGCATCATTGCTGCCCAGGCCGAATAACTTGCCTTCTTCCGTAATGGGTGCAAACGGATCCTTGGTATACTGCGGGTTGGGCTTTACCGTATCATGATGCGAGTTCAGTAAGATCGTTGGTTTTTGCTCATCATAATATTTGTTTAGGGCAAAAACATTATTGCCCACCCGTGTATGGACGATCCCGCGTTCGCCGATGAAACGGCAGAGAATACCGGCGGTCTGGTCTTCCTGTTTACTGAAGGAAGGGGTGGCGATCAGCTCTTTCAGCAGTTCAATGGCGTTGGTTTGTAATATGGTTAGTTCACTGTTCATGTAAAATACTTGTACCTGCCTTTCCTTGTAACAGGTCGGACAGTTGTTCCGCTTTGCCGATGATCACCTTGCTCACCCCGCTGTTCAGCGCGGTAAAAGCATTGTCGAGTTTGGGGATCATTCCGGCAAAAATCTTGTTTTTTGCTTTCAGTTCCAGGTAATAAGAAGGCCTGATCTCCGGGATCACCGTGCTGTCGTCATTGGCATCCAGCAACACGCCACTTTTTTCAAAAGAATAGATCAGCTCCGTATCATACAGGCCGCTCATTCCTTTGGCAATCTCCTGCGCAATGGTATCCGCGTTGGTATTCAGTAATTGTCCTTGCTGATCATGAGTGATCGGGGCAAAGACAATGGAAATATTCTTGTGGAGCAGGGTACTGATCAGGTCGGTATTGATGCTATCCACATCCCCGACAAATCCATAATCCAATACCGGGTGTTTTCTTTTATGGGCGAGTATCACATCTCCATCGGCGCCGCAAAGTCCGATCGCGTTGCAATGATTGGACTGAAGCGTAGCTACGATATTCTTATTGATAAAACCGGCATAGACCATGGTCACGATCTTCAGGGTTTCGGCATCGGTGATTCTCCGTCCGTCCACTAATTGCTGCTCAATACCCATTTTTTCGGCCAGTCGGGTGGCCAGTTTACCACCTCCGTGAACCAATATCTTTTTTTCTTCAATGGCAGCAAAGTCGCGCAGGAAGGTTGCGAGTTTGGCTTCATCATCAATGATGTTGCCTCCGATCTTTATGATATAGAGTTTATCCATTGGTCGTTAAAAGTTGTTCCAATACCGCCTGCGCAGCCCATACCCGGTTACCGGCTTCACGGGTCACGATGCTGTTGGGTCCGTCAAGGATCTCATCACTGAGTTCCACATTACGGCGCACCGGCAGGCAATGCATGACTTTGGCGTTGTTGGTCGCCTCGAGTTTTTTATTGGTCAGCATCCATTTCGGGTCGCTTTCATAGATCTTTCCGTAATCCGCATAGGTACTCCAGTTCTTTACATAGACAAAGTCGGCATCTTTCAATGCTTCTTCCTGGTTATGGGTAATCGTGGCTCCTTTGGTAAATTCCTCACTCAGTTCATAATCTTCCGGGTGAGTGATCACAAAATCTGCCTGACCCCAGGCATTCACCCATTGGGAAAAACTGTTGGCCACACATTGAGGAAGTGGCTTCACATGCGGAGCCCAGCTCAATACGATTTTCGGTTTATGGTTCAGCGGTTGTTCCTGCATGGACTCCGTTATGGTAATGATATCAGTCAGCGACTGCAGCGGATGCAGGGTGGCACTTTCCATACTCAGCACCGGGATACCCGCGTATTTGATAAATTGTTTGATGTATAGTTCGCTGTAATCATCTTCCCGGTTTTTCAATGAGGGGAAAGTACGGATGGCGAGGATATCGAAATATTTTCCGAATACCGGCGCGGCATCCTTCACGTGTTCCACCGATGTACCACTCATGATGGCTTCTTCCTCAAACTCGAGGGCCCAGCCTTCACTGCCTACATTGAAGACAATAGCTTCCATGCCCAGGTTCTGCGCGGCGATCTGTGTACTCAGACGGGTACGCATACTGGGATTGAGGAATAAACACCCGATCCGCTTATTGGCACCAAGTGTTTTATGGGCCAGCGGGTTGGCTTTATGGGCCAGGGCACGTTGTACCAGGGCGTCAATATTGTTTACATCATGAACAGAAACGAAATTTTTCATATCAGCTGGCAGGGGTTGTAAGGAGGTTGACCTCCTCTTTTATGGATTCGATAAATTGTTCGGCGTCTTTTTTCTTTAAACCAAGGGAAGGTAAGAGGCGGATCACATTGGGTTTGGCTTCCCCGGTAAAGATCTTTTGTTTCCAGAGCAGGTTTTTCTTCAGGTCCTTCAGTTCGTCCGGCACATCAAACCCGATCATCAGTCCGCGGCCCCTGACATTTTTCAGTTCAGGAATGGCATTCAGTTCGTCCCGCAGGTATTTGCCAATCATGACGGCATTGCCCATCAGTTTTTCTTCTTCGATGATTTCCAGAACCGCCAATGCCGCAGCACAAGCCAGGTGATTACCACCAAACGTAGTGCCCAGCTGGAAATGTTTGGGTTTGATATGGGGAGCAATGATGATGCCTGCTACCGGAAATCCATTTCCCATTCCTTTGGCCATGGTATAGATATCGGCACTTACGCCGGCAAAATCATGACTGAAGAATTTGCCGCTCCGTCCATAACCACACTGTACACTGTCGGCAATGTACATGGCGCCATGTGTATCACAAAGTGAACGGATACTGCGCAGGAAAGTGTCATCGGCAACATTTATGCCACCAACTCCCTGTATGCCTTCAATAATCACGGCAGCGATGTTTTTTCCTTCTTTTGCGAAACAGGCTTCAAGCGCCTCTCCATCATTGAAAGGCAGGAAGATCACATTATCGGTTTCATTGACCGGGGCCGAATAGTTTTTATTATCCGTCACCGCCACAGCGAGTGAAGTCCGTCCGTGGAAGGACTTACTGAAGGCGACGATCTTTTTACGACCCGTATGGAAAGAGGCAAGTTTCAGCGCATTTTCATTGGCTTCGGCGCCGCTGTTGCAGAGGAATAACTGGTAGTCTTCCTTGCCGGATACTTTACCCAGTTTTTCAGCCAATTGTACCTGCAGGGGTATTTTAATGGAGTTGGAATAGAAGGCAATTTTCTCCAGCTGCTCTTCAATCCGCTTTACCCAATGCGGGTGGGTATGACCGATACTGATCACCGCATGGCCGCCATACAGGTCAAGGTACTGATCGCCTTTTTCGTCCCATACATAGGAGCCTTTGGCTTTTACGATGGTGACTTCGTTGATAGGATATACATCAAAGAGGTTCATAAGAGTTATAAGTTATAAGTTGTAAGTTATAAGTAATGTACTAAGGGGTACTGGTTAATTTTTTGTATTTGAACGAACTTTGGTTAAAAGTGAAATGAGCATTGCTTTTATTTCATTGATTGTTACTGATAATTCCTCAAAGGCAGGAAGTTTCAGATATGTAAGGTCTTTGGCAAGAATCAGGAAATATTCTGATTCATTGGCAGAGCCAAGTGCTATGTTCAGGAAGTTGGCAAAGTCATTCTGAGAGTTTTTGCCACAGCCTTCAGCAATATTGGATGGAATTGAAGATGCAGCTCTCTTTAACTGGCTTGTCAGGCCATAAACTTCCTCTTTAGGGAAAGCCCGTGACACTTCATACACTCTCAATGTGAAGTGATGGGCTTTTTCCCAAACTTTAAGGTCCTTGAAATTCTGCATACTTATAACTTACTACTTACAACTTACCACTGCTCTTAGAAATAGTTTGCCTTCAATTTCAAACCAGTTGTTTCTTCCAGACCGCAAACCAGGTTCATATTCTGCACCGCTTGTCCGCTGGCGCCTTTTAATAAATTATCGATGGAGGAATGCACTACCAGTTTAGTGCCGGCTTTCTCCAATTGGATGACCGCTTTATTGGTGTTTACAACCTGCTTGAGGAAAATGGGTTCGCGGCTTACGGTGGTAAAGGGGTGGCCTTTGTAGTACTCCTCAAAGAGTGTATACATTTCTTCCAGGCTTTCGTCACAATGCAGGGTGGAACTGATAAAAATGCCGCGGGTGAAATCGCCGCGCCAGGGGACAAAATGAACGTCCACATCATTTACCGGTTGTAACTGCAGCAGGGATTCTCCGATTTCCCCGAGGTGCTGGTGGGTGAGCGTTTTGTAGGCCTGGATATTATTGGCCCTCCAGCTGAAATGGGAGGTGGCCGCCAGGGACTGACCTGCACCCGTTGAACCCGTGATACCGGTGGTATAGATATCTGCCAGTAAACCTGCTTTGGCCAATGGCAATAAACCCAGCTGGATAGCGGTCGCAAAACAACCGGGATTGGCAATATTTTTTGCTGTCTTTATGATATCGCGATTGAGTTCAGGTAAACCATATACAAACTGACGGTTACCGGCATTTGCATGAGCCGCTAACCTGAAATCATTGGCCAGGTCGATGATCTTAATGGAGGCGGCGATTGTATTTTCTGCCAGAAACTTTTTGGATTCACCATGGCCAAGACAAAGAAACAATACATCAATGCTCCCTTTTTCGAGCGGACTGCTGTCATCAGTAAAGGTCAGGGAAGTTTCCCCGATCAGGTCCTGGTGGATAGCACTCACCGCTTTGCCGGCATTGCTGCGGCTGTGAATCATGCGAATCTCCGCCTCCGGATGATGGATCAGTAAACGGATCAATTCACCCCCGGTGTACCCTGCGCCTCCTATGATGCCGATGTTGATGGACATTTGTTGCTTTATTTACGTATTCTATCTTAATTACGAAGATTAGTAGTTAAGATGTAAAAAGTTGTCAGTTGTCAGTTGCCGGTTGTCAGTAACAGCCCCTCCTGAGTTTGTTTATCCTTAAATAACAAGAACAATCACTTTTGCTGACGATCTTTCGTACTTCGGACTTCTAACCTCGTACTTTCTCCTCACTCGTTCACTGCCTTCCAAATACTCGTCTGATTCCCGAAAATCTTGCTGAATCCGCGGACATCATCGCCGGTAAATCCGGTATTCATTTCGCCGTATTTGCCAAACTTACTGTTCATCAGATCAAACTCAGATTCTATACCGATTACCTGAAAACGATAGGGCATCAGCTGTATAAATACTTCACCTGTTACATTCTGCTGGCTGTTGCTGAGGAAGGCTTCGATGTCCCTCATAACGGGGTCGAGGATCTGTCCTTCATGCAGCCAGTTGCCATAGAAGGAGGCCAGCTGGTCTTTCCATTGTAATTGCCATTTGGTGAGCACATGTTTTTCCAGGGCATGGTGTCCTTTCAGGATCAGCATGGGGGCGGCGGCTTCAAAACCCACACGGCCCTTGATACCGATGATGGTATCGCCCACGTGGATATCACGTCCAATGCCATAAGCACCGGCGATGGTTTGTAAATATTGAATGGCTTCGGTGGGATGACCGAAAGACTGATCATTGACCGTAGTGAGTTCACCTTTTACAAAGCCGAGTTTCACTTCTTCAGTGCCCGTCTTTGTAACCTGGGTCGGCCAGGCTTCTTCGGGCAGCATGCCTTTGGAAGAAAGGGTTTCCTTACCGCCGACACTGGTACCCCAGAGTCCTTTGTTGATGGAGTACATGGCTTTGGCAAAATTCATGTCCACGCCTTTGGTCTTCAGGTAGCTGATCTCTTCTTCGCGGCTCAGTTTCAGGTCGCGGATCGGCGTGATGATTTCCACACCGGGAATCATGATATGAAAGATCATATCAAAACGCACCTGGTCGTTGCCGGCGCCGGTGCTGCCATGGGCTACTGCATCGGCATTCAGTTTCTTCGCATGTTCAGCGATATGCAGGGCCTGGCTCAGGCGTTCGGCGGATACGGAAAGGGGGTACGTGTTATTCTTCAACACGTTGCCATAGACCAGGTATTTTATGATCCGGTCATAATAGCCTTTTACCGCATCGATCGTGGTATGGGTTTTTACACCCAACGCATATGCATGTGCTTCAATTTTTTTTAATTCTTCTTCGGTAAAGCCACCAGTATTCACGATGATACTGTGTACTTCATAGCCCTTGTCTTCACCCAGGTATTTAACGCAGTAAGTAGTATCTAAACCGCCGCTAAATCCGAGTACAACTTTTTTCGACATGGTATTGCAGAGTTATAAGTGAAAGAAATGGTATAACAATGATTTGGGCTTGCTTCCCCCATTGCCGTTTGGCTTCTCCTTTTTCAGGAAGGGGCGGAGCAGTTTCCATTGTTTAAATTTCAGGAGCCGTTCAAAACCTTTTTTATTCTCCTCGAAGTATTGGGTGGTTTCCGCCGGCTCGTAATGATCTTTTGGATCATAGAGCATGGCGGTACACATACAGTTCTTCCGGTCCTTGCTGATCAGGATATCATAATTCACACAGCTTTTACAGCCGGCCCAAAATGAATCGTCCTGGGTTAATTCGGAATAGGTAACCGGTTCGTAACCGAGTTCGCTGTTGATCTTCATTACGGCGAGGCCGGTGGTCAGACCAAATAACTTGGCTTCGGGGTATTTTTCCCGGGAGAGGTTAAAGATTCTTTTCTTGATGGATTTGGCTACGCCGCTTTTACGGTATGCGGGGGCGACGATCAGGCCACTATTCGCTACGTATTCACCATGGCTCCAGGTTTCGATATAACAGAAACCCACCCATTCATTTTGACTGGTGATGGCGATAACGGCCTTGCCTTCATCAATTTTTTGTTCAATATAATCAGGCGAACGCTTGGCGATACCCGTACCACGGGCAGCGGCAGAAGCCTCCATTTCGTCGGTGATCGTTTTAGAGTAGACCTTGTCGGAAAGCGTCGCTACCCTGATAATAATATTTTGATTGTCCACTATGGTTATCTCTTGATATGAAAGGGGCCACCAGTCCTGAAAAAATTTCTCCGGGGGAATTCTTCACTGACAGGGACCATGGTGATCGGTTCGTCCTGTCAGAATACAGGGCGACGTCGGGGGCGTGAAAAAGTAAACACATCAAAGCCAACGGAATAGACCCCGCTGGTGATGGGCGCGTGGAACGCAAATTGCTTGGTATGTGTCAGAATATTCGCCATTGGGCTGAATAGGTTGTAACTTGGACGCAAATTTATAATAATAATTGGTTTTTAAGACCAAAAATTTTTGTTATAAAAGTCTAAGTATGAGCAACAATACCTTCATAACACCTGAACAACCGTTAGCGCAACCGTCAGTAAAGAAAAAATCGGGATTCCGTCGTTTTCTCCGGGTCTTCCTGATCCTGCTGCTGATCGGTCTTGCGCTGTTTTTCTACTTCCGGTATTTTTTTGTTTTCGGAGAAGGAAGCAAAGCCGGGGAACTGAATTTCTTTGTGAAAAAGGGATATGTTTTCAAGACCTATGAAGGCCGGGTGATCCAGACCGGCTATAATTCAAAAGTGCCGGGAAGTATTCAGTCCAATGAATTTGAATTTTCCGTCGTCAATGAAAGGGTAGCGCAGCAACTGATGTCAAACAGTGGTGCTTTTATGGAATTACATTACAAAGAATACCTGGGGGCCCTTCCCTGGAGAGGTATGAGTAAATATGTGGTGGATAGTGTGATTTCGGTGCAGAAAATAAACAAAGCTGAAACGCCCCTGCCTTAACCATCAGCGTGCATGTAACAAAAATATAGCGGGTCGTTTATGAATGTCTGTTTTTTCATTCAGCCATTGCCGCACTGATTTTGTTTTAATCCATTCTGCCGGACCGGTAATATCCACGGCTATACAAAAACGGGTATCGGGGAGACAGTTCTTAAGAATGGCTTCGATCAGCTGGTTGTTCCGGTAAGGAGTTTCAATAAAAATCTGGGTACAGTCTTTCTTAGCTGATTCAGCTTCCAGTTCCTTCAGCGCTTTTATCCGCAATCCATTGTCAATAGGCAGGTAGCCGTTGAATTTAAACTGTTGGCCGTTCATTCCACTGGCCATCAGCGCCAGGAGTATAGAGCTCGGGCCTACCAGGGGTCTTACCGGCGTATTCATGGCCTGGGCGATGGCAATCAGTGATTGGCCCGGATCTGCCACACCAGGACATCCGGCTTCACTTACTATCCCTATGATCTTGTCTTCATTTATTTTTTTTCGAAACTGATCTTCTGCTCCGGGTTCCGCCATATTCACCCATTCATAGTTGTCAATAATGATCTCCTGTCCGGGCAGGAACTGTTTCCATAATTGTTTGAAATAACGGCGGGTGCTGCGTTCATTCTCCACAAAGAAGACCTGGCATTCCTTGATGGCATCGGTAATGAATGGGGGGACGGCCTGAATGCCATCTTCCTGCAGCAGGGCGGGTATCAGATAAATAGTGGCCATTGGTTCAGCTGTTTTTGACTTTGTTTACACTCAGCGTAGCCGCAATGATGGCATAGGCTGGTGCAAGAATGATCAGGGCGTGCATGGCATAAAAGAGTAAACCATTGCCAATGGCCAGTCCTTTGTGACGGCTGGTAAAAGAAATACTCTGGGATAAACTAAAATTATTCCGGGCAAAGGAATAATCCAGCATGGATACTCCGAAATAATAACATTCCAGGAACAGGGCAATGACGGGTGTGATCCAGCCCACCACAGGTACCAGGGAAAGGAGGATCAGGGCCACCAGGTATACCATCTGCCAACCTGCATTTCGGAGTGCCAGCCGGATACCCCGTATTGCATCTTTTTTAATTTCTGACCAGTTGAAAACATGTTCCTTCTGATCGATGATGGCTTCTGTTTTCTCACTGAGATAGGTGAAAAGCGGAGAACCGATAATCAGGATCGCGTATTTAAATAGGGAGAAGTAGAAAAGGACCAAAATCAAACGCAGCATCATCCCGGTCATTACAAAGAAGAAACTCAGCCATTCACTTCGTTCTTTCTGCAGCCAGACTTCAATCCCCAGCTGGTCGCTGATCCATGAAATCACCTGGTCAGACGATTGCCAGAAGAAAAGCATACCGGTAATAAAGAGCAGGGCATATACAATTCCGGGAATGATGATCCAGCGGAACAGTTTATGCTGTTGAATAAAGCGGCGGGCTTCTTCCCAGGATTGGAATGCAATGACAATTTCTTTGAGCAATGCCTTATTTTGAGGGCTAAATATAGACTATTGCGAAGCGAAATGGAAAGGATTTCCCCCTTATTTTTAATCATCTATCATGCGGAAAAAACTAAGTAAAGACTTCTGCCGGAGGACAGGCCTGATGGATAATGTCCGTGACTTATCAGGGAAAGTACTGGTTAAGGGATGCTATTGCTCACTTTTTTTCAAATAACTTATCTTACCCAAAATTTTTAAGGCTTGTCAAAGAATCAACTCAAAATAATTTCCTTACTGTCAGGTGTACTGGTGGCCCTGTTTTTATATTTTGCAAATCCCTTTCATGTAGCTGAACCTGCGGCCCGGGTACTGGCGGTAGCCGGACTAATGATCACCTGGTGGGTGTCGGAGGCCTTACCCATGCCGGTAGTAGCCTTGCTGCCCCTGGTGCTTTTTCCTTTATTAAAGATCAATACCATCAAGTCCACGGCGGCTTCCTATGGCAATGAAGTGATTTTTTTATTTATGGGAGGATTCATGCTGGGATTGGCGATAGAGAAATGGAACCTGCACCGCCGCATTGCGCTGAATATTGTTAAAGCAACCGGCACCAGTGGAAACAGGATCATACTGGGGTTTATCCTGGCTACAGGTTTTCTCAGTATGTGGCTGAGCAATACCGCCACCACCATGATGATGTTTCCCATTGCCCTTTCAGTGATTAAGGTCATGGGCGATAAACAGGAGGGGGGCAATTATGCGCATTTCAACCTGAGTATGATGCTGGCTATTGCCTGGTCCTCCAATTTCGGAGGCATCGCCACCATTATCGGCACCCCGCCGAATGTGCAGTTTGTGGGTTATTTTGAACGCAAGTATAATGTCAATATAGATTTTGTGGACTGGATGATCCTGTGCACACCCCTAGCGCTGATCCTGATGTTTGCCTTGTATATACTGACTACAAAAGTCCTTTTTCCCAACCGTATCCGTTCCAGTGAAGCAGCCCGTAAACATATACATGGTGAAATTGCCCTGCTGGGCAAACTCAGTG
>Ga0209717_1002135_pt1:5000-19623 | contig 19623 bp, 12 predicted proteins | sample AD_UKC048_MetaG_FD_184418 | JGI IMG/M metagenome (GOLD analysis project Ga0209717, IMG submission 184418) | Active sludge microbial communities of municipal wastewater-treating anaerobic digesters from USA - AD_UKC048_MetaG (SPAdes) (version 2) | ecosystem: Engineered > Bioreactor >... | reverse complement strand
CAGGGAATCGAGCGGATCGGCGTGTGTTCGAACGGGAACCCTTCCACGACTGGCTTCATGCCGACATGGTAGCGGGGCCGTGCCCCGAGGTCAATATCATCGTGACACTCCGGGGCGTTCACGGTATGCTTGTCGCATCAGGCGAGGGAGGTTCGGCGATGAAACTGCTCAAGCTCGTCGGTGTGGTCGACCGCGTCACATCCGGCGTCGCGGCGATCGTTCCCGACGACGGCTCACGTGAAATGTATATTTCTGCGAATGATATCTCGGGACTGGCCGAGGGCCAGCCGGTCGATCTGGTGGTCGTTCCGCCGGCCGATCCGAACGGGCTCTGCAAGATCGTCTCGTTTACCCGGAAACGGGTGGCGAAGCCCGTGAAGATCCGCGCCGACGGCACGCTCCTCAAGGCCATGACCCGCAGCCGCGACCGCCTGAAGGCGACCCTCGACGAGCTCGAGAGCCGCGACGATCCTGATCCCGACCTCGTCGACGATCTCCGGGAAAAGCTCCGGTTTCTCGATCGCGGCATCGAACTCTTTTCCTGAGAAGGGAAGCGGCGGCAGCCTGATCCGGCCGATAAGCGTGAGTCCCGTTGCGCAGAATACCTCCGAAACACACGACGGTATTATGTAAGCCTCTGTGAGGTGTGGGTGTGGGCAGATGTGGCCGGGAGAGTGGAGAGGACGGTGGGGCGATGGTTCCTGTGAAGATCGAGCTCTGGCCCGAGCTGGCGCGCCTCGTTACGTCGAACAACGTTCGGAAAAAACTCGAAACCCTCCAGAACGGGGTTGATCGAGCATACTCCTCCCAGGAACTCCCGATATTCCGGTTCATCCTTGACGAAGGTGCCCATCTGTTTCGTCTGCCCCGCGAGATCGAACAGCTGAACGCCGTTTTCCCGCAGATCCTTGCGGCGACGTATCAGGGGAGCGAGGCAACCCCGCTTGGCCATGAACGTTCCTACGATGAGACGAGAATCCGGCAGGCTCTGAAAACAGCGACATCCCCCGAGTCGTTTTTTGCCTCCTTCGCGGTGAAACTGCCGGCATCCTCGGAAAAGAAGCTGTTCCGCCGTATCCTTGCTGCCGAGATCCCGGGGGGCACCTCGCCTCTCTCTAACGAGCGCGACCGGTACGAGGCCCGTCTCTGCTATCGCAGCCTCGGTCATCTGAGGGAGATCCTGAAGACCCTCGGCATCGAACCGAAGCCCCCCGGCCCCGACGAGCGGCGCCGGCTGCGCAACACCTGCCGGGAAATCGTGGGAATTCCCGATTTGGCCCAGCCCGAAGAGGTTTCGGTCCTCGATCTGCCGGTTCGCCTCCACGTCGACGGCCGTCCGGATGGAACCGGCGAGATCCGGCTGATGATCCTCGACGATGAGATTCCGGCCGACCGGTGTTTCTCGCTCCCAGACCGGATCCACGAGCTCGAGACACGACTGTCGTCTTCGGGAAAAGCCCCGTAAAAACGGCACCCCCGTCCACGAGCGCGTCGTGAACGGGGGTGTAAATAAAACGATATTATATCAATCTTTATTCGAGAGCCGGATCCGTTCCAGAATGACCCCTTCCTTGCCTTCGGCGGCGGCCTGGACCAGCAGGATCGTTCCGTCGGGAGCGAGGCGGCAGGGGCGCTGCAGGGTCAGGCGGCCCGGGCCGGGAATCACGCGCGAAGCGACGGTTTTCCCCCCACGGACGGCATACAGGGTCCAGACCGAGTCGAGTTCGCCCGAGCCGGTCATGACGTTGAAGATCAGCCGCTGATCGGGATCGATGCCGAGATACTCGACCGACATCACACGCCGGGGGGCTTCCGGGGTCGGGGCGACCCAGATCAGGCTCCCGTCCTCTTTCTGCACGCGACCGGGCTGGATGGCCCCTTTTCCGGCGCCGGGCGGGGGCAGCACGATCGCCGAACCGCGCGCTCCGGCTTCGAGCGCAGCGTGTGCGGGCAGCCGCCGCAGCGGTTTGCCGTTCTGCATCTCGAGGACGACGCCGTCTGCATCGCGCAGCCGCCAGCCTTCCCCGCTGCGGGAGATGTTCAGCAGATGCAGCGACGTGGCCTCCTGGTCTGAGGGGCGGGCGATCTCGAACTTCGTCGTGTCTTTCAGGGAAAGAACGAAGACAACCGGGAAGGGAAAGCCGCAGAACGAAAGCGTTTTCCCATCAGCCGAGAGGTCGCAGAACCTGTCACCCTGCTTCGACTCGGAGATGCGGGGAAGCGCGATCGCCTCCTGGCTGCCATCGGCCTTCACGCGCACCACCCGGTGGTCCGTCGCGAGAAGATAGGCCGAGCCATCGGGACTGCCGGCAACCGAGAGAAACCTGCCCGGAACGAACACCCCGGCCGGGGCTGCCTCGCTCCCGTGGGTGGCCGCCGCGCCGAATGCCGCCGGAACCGCAAGAAGAACGCCCAACAGAATGCTGATGATTTTCACGGTAACGTATCTCCGAAGCTTACTCGAGCACCATCGCGGCATGCCAGCAGCCGCCGCCGTTCCACCAGGCGGAGAACTCGTCGAAGGACTTCACATGGTTCACGACGCCGCCGCCCCAGGGGTCATTGTAATAGATGTTGCCCGAATCATCCACGCCCTTGATGCAGACATAATGGTTCGTCACGTTCGCGATGACCGGCTTGCCGGCCTTGATCTGCTCACGAATCCACGACAGGCCGACGCTGTAACTCCATTTGGCGTTCGGGAACCCATACTGCACCGCCCCCCGACGCAGGCCATCGTGGTTCGTTCCGGCGGCAGCCGTCGAGCCGCAGATATTCCAGAGGTTCGAGGCGAGCGCGCCGGCGTTGCCCTTTCCGTAATACGCGAGCGCCATGCCGAGCGAGGTCGGGCCGCAGGCCGAGGCGGGGGCAGGGCAGCTCACCTGCATCTGAAGCTGCTCGGGAACGGGGAGCACCATCTTCCCGTTCGCGCCGGCCGTCGGCTGCTGCTTCGAGGATGTACCCGGAGCGCTCGTGGTCGCGGGAGACGTCGAGGAGCCGGATTTCGAGACATAGGTCGAGTGGACATACGCCGTCTGGCCGTTGTAGCTGATCCGGTACCAGTCGCCTTCCTGGCCGAGAATCGTGACCTCATCGCCCTCATACAGGCTGCCGATGATGCTTCCCCACGGCCCCGTGCGCACGTTCAGCGACGGGTCGACGTGCACGACGCCCTTGGATGAGCCGGAGGTGGCTGCCGGCGTGGAGCTGGCGCCGGCCCGGACATAATCCGAATGCACCCACGCGGTGCCGTCCCCCCATTTGATCTGATACCAGTCGCCATCGGAGCCGATGATCTGAACGGCGTTGCCGTCATACAGCGAGCCGATGATGGTTCCCCACGGGCCCGTGCGCACGTTCAGCGAAGGGTCCACCTCGACGACGCCCGAGCGCACATCCGACTCCGCGGCCCCGATTCCGGTCGGTTCGGCCGTTCCGGACTCGCCAACGGACACCGAGTTCGCGTTGAAAACGGCGGTGGCGTCGGCATTCACTTCGTGGCCGTCGAGGGTGTCCTGCGCCGACTGGGCCCAAGCCGGGGCAAGACAGACCAGAGCCAGGGTGAGGAACAGCACCAGAGAAGACTTTTTCATGACTCATCTCCCAAATATTCGCCCGTGGAGCGGGCAATCTATGCATCCTGTCACAATATACCCTGCAGACAGGAAAAGGTTTCACCAGATCCCCATTTCATCCCTTTGCGGAACTGGCCGCGGGGCCTGGTCAATACCTGCGGCGGTCGATTTTCGGAAGCGAAAGATTCGGAAGAACCTGGTAGACGTCGTTTGCGGTGAAGACGACGAGGTCCGCCAGCTTGAACATGCGCTTCGCCGACTTGTGCGACCGGTGGATCAGCTGGAGAAGCCGGTCGAGATCCTCTCCGGCAATCTGCTTCGAGAGCGTGATGTGGGGTTTGAAATTCTCGCCGTCGGCATGCGGGAACGCGTCGATGGCTTTGCCCAGGCCATTCCGGATCGCCTCGTGCAGGGCCGCGAGATCGCGGCTGGGCAGAACCTTCAGATACACCAGCGGGGATTTGCTCGCCTCATACGAAAACAGGTCGAGTCCGCGAACGAACACCTTCATGGGAAGGAACGGCTGGGCGATCTCGGCGATGCGCGGCAACAGGTTGCGCACATCCCGCTCCGTCATCCCGTCGCCCGGGTAGCCCAGATACTTGACCGTCAGATGTGCCACGTCGAGCGGGTCGAACTTCGAACAGATGCCGTTCAGCCGCCGGTGCCAGATGGCGATCAGCTTCCGGCTCTCGGCCGGAAGGCGGAACGCGAGGGTGTACGGCAGCTTGCAGCCCCGGCCGTCCGTCATGCCGTTCTCACCCTTCGGGAAATGCCGATGTGACGCGCCCCCACACGATGCCGGATCGGCATCGGCCGCGTAGGGGCGAATCGTGATCCGTCCGGACCCGCCGGCTCCCGATGTTCAGGGGATGTATATGAACGTATCGCTATGATATATGTCATGATTCGTGAATCCACGCGTTCCTCCGCCGAGCCCGGAACACATCAGAACGGGTTCAGGGCGAAAGAACGAAGGCCCCGGCGGTTACCGGGGCCTTCATGGTAGCAGAACGAATCAGAGGGTGTCGAGGACCTTTGTCTGGGCGTTGAACTCTTCGATCAGCTTGTCCCACTGCGGGGCCTGGGCTGCGGCTTCGACCCAGAACTCGGGATCCCACAACTGGTTGATCTCTTCGAAGGTCTTCCCCTGCTGCTCGACCCAGGTGTAATACTTGAGGTTGTGCAGCTTCTTGCGGTCGTGGTAGCCCAGCTCATGCACGTGCTGGATGCTCTCGCCGAGCAGGTAGCGTTCCCAGTCGATGACCGCCTGGGTGGAGCTGTATTTCCCGTGCGACTGCTGCAGCTCGGTCAAGCGGGAGCCATACATCTCGGCGGCATCGGTGAACGGCATGAACAGCACGTCGTTCTCGTCCATCTCGAAGAACTTTGCGGTCTTGATGGCCGAGAGCATGTTGCTGATGCTGCTGATGCCCATCAGCGGCAGCAGCTTGATGATCTCCTCGGAGATGCCGGCGTCGCGAAGCGCCTTGTGGCCTTCTGGCTCGTTGAACAGGCGCAGGATGCGCATGCAGTTCTCGTCGTCGACGGCCACGACGCCGTCGGTGTTGCGCACGTTGTGCACCCACGGCACGTGCTTGTCGCCGATGCCTTCGATGCGGTGATCGCCGAATCCGTTCCAGAGCAGGGTGGGGCACTGGAGCGCCTCGGAGGCCATGATCTTCGTGTGCGGGAAAAGGGTCTTCAGGTAATCGCCGGCCGCGATCGTGCCGGCCGAGCCGGTTGCGGAAATCCAGGCCGACAGCCTGTTCCCGGGCTTGGCGATGGCCTTGAACGCCTCCTCGACGGCGGCGCCGGTGACATGATAGTGCCAGTTATAGTTGCCGAATTCGGCGAACTGGTTGAAGATGACGACCTTGTCGCCGCGGGTCTTGATCAGTTCCCAGCACTTGTCGTAGATCTCCTTCACGTTCGATTCGCAGCCGGGGGTCGCGATGACTTCGCTGGTGCCGATCTTGCGCAGCCAGTCGAACCGCTCCTTGCTCATGTTCTCGGGAAGGATGGCGATCGCGGGCGTGTCGAGCAGCGCGCAGTCGTAGGCGCCGCCGCGGCAGTAGTTGCCGGTGCTGGGCCAGACGGCCTTCTGGGTCGTGGGGTCGAACTCACCGCTCACCAGACGCGGAACGAGACAACTGAACGCCGCGCCGACCTTGTGGGCGCCGGTCGGGAAATACTTGCCGATCAGGCCGACGATGCGGGCCTTCACGCCGGTGATCTTCGAGGGCAGCTCGAAACAGTTCACGCCGCCGAACGTGCCGCTGTTCACGTCGTTGTGCCAGCTGATGCGGAACAGGTTGATCGGGTTCACGTCCCACAGCCCGACGCCCTTCAGCTTCTTCTGCACCTTCTCGGGGATCAGCTTCGGGTTCTTCATCTGGGCGTAGGTCGGGATCAGGATATGTTTTTCATGGCACCGCTTCACGGTGTTCGCAAGGACGTCCTTGCGCATCTTGAGTTCGAATTTTTTTGCGTATTTCGACACGTTGGTCTCCTGTCTGTTGTTGTCGGACGGACCTTGGAACACCACCGAGGCACAGAGACACAGAGAATAAAATTATATGTACGAATGTAATATCTCTGTGTCTTCGTGTCTCTGTGGTGTTCCTGGCGTATGAATCACGGGTACACGTGCGTTCCGGCCTGGCCTTTGACGGCGCGGGCGAGGTTCTCGGGGTTCGTGATGATCGCGTGCTTGCCGCCCGCGCGCAGGAAGCTCAGGACCGCCTTGCACTTGGGAAGCATCGAGCCCGGCTTGAAGTGGCCTTCCGCGATGTATTTCTCGAGTTCGAGCGCCGTGCACTTGTCGAGGGCCTTCTGATCGGGCTTGCCATAGTTCAGATACACCTTCTCGACGGCCGTCGAGATGATGAAGGCGTCAGCCTTGAGATTCTTGGCCAGCAGGCCCGAGGCGTAGTCCTTGTCGATGACCGCCGCGGCGCCCTTGAGCATACCCTTCTCGTCACGCACGACCGGCACACCGCCGCCGCCGACCGCGACCACGACGAAGCCGCGCTCGGCCAGCGTCTTGATCGAGTCTTCCTCGACGATTTCCTGGGGAAGAGGCGACGCGACGACACGCCGCCAGCCGCGGCCCGCGTCTTCCATGATCTCCCAGCCTTCTTTCTCCTTGCGTGACTTGGCCTCGGCCTCGCTGTAGAACTTGCCGATCGGCTTCGTGGGCTTGAGGAACGAGGGATCGTCCTTGTCGACGACGACCTGCGTGACGACCGTCACGACGTTCTTCTTGATGCCGCGCTTCTTGAACTCGTTCGCCAGCGCCATCTGGAAGTTGTATCCGATCGCGCCCTGGGTGTCGGCCACGCAGGAATCGAGCGGGACGGGATGGATCTGGGAGATCGACAGATCGCTGCGCAGCAGGATGAAGCCGACCTGCGGCCCGTTGCCGTGCGTCACGACGACGTTGTACCCGGCTTCGATCATGTCGGCGATGTGCACCATCGTATTGCAGGCGGCCTGATACTGGTCGGCCACGCTCTGGCGCTTGTCATCCTGGATCAGGGAGTTGCCGCCGACGGCGACGACGGCCAGTTTGCTGGTCTTCGGTTGTTCGGTCATGGGTTCCTGTTTTCCTTTCGGTGTCATAGAAAGATATCTATGGCTATTGAAACGTCACTTCTTGAGCGCCAGCGGCAGCATGGCGTAGAACTCGGCGCACTTCACGACCTCGGCGAGCGGCACCTGGTCGTTCACGGTGTGCGCGTGCACCTCGTTGCCGGGCCCGAAGCCGATTGAGGGGATGTTCGCCTTGCCCATCCAGTAGGTGCCGTTCGTCGAGAACACCCACTTGTCGACCACCGGCTCCTTGTTGTCGTGGCAGGCCTTGTAGGCTTCGACGCCCGCGGAGACCAGCGGGTGCTTCGGATCCAGGGCCCACGGCGGATAATACTTGCTGACCGGAAAGACGAAGCCGGTGTAGCTGGGCACGTCATAGAACAGCTCTTCGACTTTGCCGTTCTTCATGCTGGGCAGCGACTCGAGCTCCTTGATCGACGACTCTTCGTTCTCTCCGAAGGTGAGGCGCCGGTCGAGGTAGATCGTGCACTCGTCGGGAACCGCGTTCAGGCTGGGGGTCTTGCACTCGATCTTCGAAACGACGATCGAGCCCTTGCCCAGGAACGCGTCGTCCTTGAACATGTGGGACATCTTGCTGATCTCGTCAATGATCGGGGTCATCTTGTAGATCGCGTTGTCGCCGCGCTCGGGGGCCGAGGCGTGGCAGGTGCGGCCCTTGGTCGTCACCTTCAGCTCGACGCGGCCGCGGTGGCCGCGGTAGATGCGCATGCAGGTCGGCTCGCCGATGACGACGAAGTCCGGCTTGATCTTTTCGGTCTCGACGAGCGAATGCGGGGCGATGCCGTCGCACTCCTCTTCCATGTTGCCGAAATAGTACAGGCTATACCCGTCGAGCAGCTTGAGATCCTTCAGGATCTTGAGGGCATACACCATGCCGGGGGTCGAGCCCTTCTCGTCGCAGGCGCCGAGCGCATACAGGATGCCGTTCTCGACCTTGCCCTTGAAGGGGTCCCATTTCCACTGGGTCGGGTCGGCGATGCCGACGGTGTCGATGTGGCTGTCGAATACGATCTTGATGGGGCCGTTACCGACGCGGCCGACCGAGTTGCCCATCTTGTCGACGAACACCTCGTCGAAGCCCAGCTTCTTCATCTCGTCGTTGATGCGCTTCACGACATCACCGATCTTCGATTCGTAGCTCGGAATCGCGCAGATGTCCCGCATGAACTGGATCATCGCCGGCTCATGCTTCTTGACTTCGGCCTGGATCTTTTCAATCATGCCCTTGTCGATCTTCATGTGGTGCTCGCTTTCCTTGTCTTCGTGTATTCAGAACCGTTCCCACAGGGAACGGGCCAGTTCGCGGGATTTCGCGCACATCTCGGCTTCCTCGCCATCCGCCAGGAAGGTGATTTTGCCGTCGTCGTAGATCTTCTTGCCGCGGCAGATCGTCGTGTTGACCGTCGCGCCGGTGAGGCCGAACAGCATGTGGCCCAGCGTGTTGCCGGCGTTGATCGGGGTCGGGGGCTGGTAGTTCCAGATGACCATGTCGCTGGCCGCGCCTTCCTCGAGCATGCCGATCGGCGTCTTGAAGATGTTCGAGGCCAGGGCCGGGTTGCTCTGGGAATACATTTTCCATACTTCCCCGTATGCTTTGCGCGGGTCGCCGGCCTGATGCTTGTGCAGGATATTCGCCAGGGCGAAATCCGGCAGCGGCGACGGCGACATGCCGTCCGTGCCCATCATGACCGGGACTTTTTCCCTCATCATCAGCTCGATGTTCGCGCAGCCGACCGCATTGTTCATGTTCGAGCGCGGGTTGTGCACCACGTTGGTGCGCGTGAGCGCCAACGTATGGATGTCCATCTCGTCGACGTGGACGCAGTGCGCGAAAATGCTGTCGGAGCCGGTGAGCCCGACCCGGTGCAGCCGGTCGATGACCGAGCGGAAGCCGCGCCGCCGGGCGTCCTCGAGATCGGCCTTGTCTTCGCAGACGTGGATGTGGCACCCGACCTTGAGGCCCTTGGCCAGCTCGGCGGCCCGCGCCAGCGTCGAATCCTCGATCGTCATGCTCGCATGCAGACCCATCATCGCGGCCATGTCGGGATCGCTGTCGAGCTTGATGCCACGGATGAAGTTCGCGTTCTCCTCGAGACCCGCGTCACGCCGCGACGCGCCGTCACGGTCGGAAACCTCGTAGCAGAGACAGCCGCGGAGCCCGCATTTCCGGAAGGCCTGCTGCAGCGTGCTCAGCGAACCGCCGATGGCGTGCGGGCTTGCGTGATGGTCGATCAGCGTCGTGACGCCCGAGCGGGCGGCTTCGATGAGCGGGATCATCGCGGTCAGATACAGGTCATCGGGTTTGAGGGCCTTGTCGAGCCGCCACCAGAGGCGCTCGAGGATCTGCACGAAGTTCTCGGGCGGGGCGTCTTTCAGGGCGATGCCGCGCGCGAAGGTCGAATACAGGTGCATGTGCGCATTGATCAGGCCGGGCGTCAGCAACAGCCCGTTCGCGCTCTCGAATTTCGCCTTGGGAAACCGTTTCCTCAGCTCGTCCGTCGTTCCGACGCCGTGGATCTTCTTCTCGTCGAAAGCGACCGCGCCGTCCTCGATCACCTGATGGTTGGTGCCGAGCGTCGCTACCGTAGCATGTCCGATGATCTTCATCCATTCACCTCGGGTAAAAGTATCCCTCTTGCCTAATGCCAAAACGGCGATCCGTCACAGACGTTCGCCGCTCCTGTTTCATATCATGGAATATATGGTGCAGGGGACCACACCGTTCATCCCGTTCCTTGTCGTTCTGTCCCTTTTCTCATCTCGGGGGAAAAGGACTGGCCGAACTCTACCATACCCCCCGCCCATTGTCAAAACTTGCGATCGGGCAGATCGAACAACCGCCGGGCCAAAAAGAAGAACAAGAAAACGATCCGCAGATGACACAGATGTCGCAGATAGAATCACTGGCATTATAGCATTGATCGGGCCACGGGGCCGCCCCTGTGCTGGGAAAGATCATCTGTGCCATCTGCGCAATCTGCAGATCGTCCTCCTTCGGCGTTCGTCCGGTCTCTGGGATTCGAGCGTTCTTCGGGGTCAGGCCTTGCCGAAATAGAGCTCGCGGCTGCGGCAGTTCTGCAGCCGGACGATCTCGGACAGCTCGTCGTCGCTGAACCGGGTGAACTTGCCGTCGTTGATCAGCAGCTCGCCGTGGACGACCGACAGATCGACCGTGTCGACGGCACAGAAGATGAGCGCTGCGAGCGGGTCGGTCGAACTTCCGGCCTGGCGCAGGGAATCAAGCCGGAAACCGACGAAATCGGCCTCGAAGCCGGGCTGGAGCAGACCGATGTCGTCACGGCCGAGGATCTTCGCACCGCCCAGCGTTCCCATCTTCAGCACGTCCTTCGCGGTGATGCATTTGGCGCCGTTCTTCACGCGCTGCAGCAGGAGGGCGTTGCGCACCTCGAGCATCATGTTCGAGCAGTCGTTGCTCGCCGACCCGTCGACCGCGATACCGACCGGAACGCCGGCCTTCTGATACTCGACGACGGGAGCGATGCCCGACCCGAGACGCATGTTGCTCGTCGGGCAGTGGGCGACACCGCCCTGAGCCTTCGCCATGCGCGGAATCTCGGTTCCCGAGATATGCACGCAATGCGCGTAGAACGAGTTGCCGTCCATCCATTCGAGTTGCTCCATCAGCTCGAACGGCCGGCAGCCGTACATCTTGATGCAGAAATCATCCTCGTCGTGCGTCTCGGCCAGGTGGGTGTGGCACTTGAGGCCGTTTTTGTTGGCGTACCGCTTGGCCTCGACCATCAGCTCCTTCGTCACCGAGAAGGGGGAACACGGGGCCACGACGATGCGGGTCATGCCGCCCGGCTGCGCTTCGTGAACCTTCTTCACGAGCCGGTCCGTCTCCTCCATGATGACGGCTTCGGTCTGCACGACGGAATCCGGGGGCAGGCCGCCGTCCTTCTTCGAACGCGACATGCTGCCGCGGCACAGATGGAACCGGAGGCCGGCCCGCTTCGCCGCCTCGACCTGGCGCTCATACAGGTGCGACTGGCCGGCCGGAACGAGATACGAATGGTCGACGGCCGTCGTGCAGCCGCTCTTGAGCAGCTCGAGCGCGGCGACCGTGGTCGACAGGTGAAAATCCTCGGCCGTCAGCTTGGCCCACAGCGGATACAGATTGATGAGCCATTCGAACAGTTCGGCGTCCTGCACCTTGGGAAAGTTCCGCGTGAGCGTCTGGTAGAAGTGATGGTGCGTGTTCACCAGGCCCGGAATAACGATCATTCCTTCGCCGGAGATGGAACGCGCGCTTCCCGACTTCGATGCGAGTTCGGCAGCCGGGCCGACGGCGGCAATCTTCGTGCCCTCGACGAGCAGGGAGACATGTTCCAGGACCGGAGCGTCGCCGCCGGCCCAGAAATAGCTGATATCTTTGATGAACAGGTTCATTCCCATTCCTCCGTGGTGGTTTGTTTCAAGCCCCGATTCTACCACAGACCCGCCCCTCCGGGCACCCGCCATCCGAACATCCGCACCGAAAAAGAGCCGGTTCGTCACTCCGATGCTCCGTTGAACTATTCCCCGGTTTCAGGAATGCATCCGCAAAGGGAGGTCTGATGAACCGAAGGTTCTCTGGATTTTATCTGCGCCATCTGCGTCATCTGTGGATCGGTAGGCTTGTGCGATGAGCGCAGCAGGTGGATAGGTCAACGGGCAGGAAACTCCGGGGCGATTCCAGGAGTTTCCGACACCGTTCCGTTCCGCTGCCGTGCTTCGCCTGAGGCCGTGGACCATGGGGTTGGGATTGACCGGACCTGGGGGTTGTGCTAGACTTCGCGCAACACCTGGTTCAAGGAGTGTCAGACGACATGATGAAGCGGATCTTCAGGACGTTCTGCGGCGCGGGAATCGCGGCCGGCCTTCTGGTGAGTGCCCCCCTGGCGACGCAAGCCGCCGAGAGCAAGGATCCTACGAGCATGGTCAGCATCGGTGGCGATGCCGCAACGGCGGCGGAGCCTGAAGTCGAGCTGAAGATCGGTGATCCGGCTCCTGAATTCTCCCTGCCGAATCTCGTCACCGACAAGATGGAAAGCCTGAAGGATTACGCGGGCAAGCCCATCATCCTGTTCTTCATCCAGAGCGCCTGCTACTCCTGCCTCCAGGAAGCGAAAGCCCTCAAGACCCTCAAGGAACAGAACCCCGGCGTCGAAGTCCTTGCCGTCGGCGTCGACCTGCTCGGCAAGCCGATGCTGGTCTCCTGGGCCGCGCACAATAACATCAACTATCCGGTCCTGCTCGACCCGATCTTCTCGGTTCCCGAAAAATACGGCTTCACGTTCACCCCCAGCTCTGTCGTGATCGACAAGGCGGGCAAGATCGCCATGATCCACGCCGGCTATCGGCCCCAGGATCTCAAGCTGTTCGAGGACAAGATCAAGGAACTCCTCCAGCAGAAGTGAAGTGTTCACGGCCCCCGATCTTTCGGGGGCCGTGTCATTCCGGCACCTTGAGCAGCCCCGCACGGCGTGCGTGGTTTTGTGATGCAATACAGTATAATACGATAAAATATATTTGAATCGTGCGGAGGAAGTGTTGCCTGAGACGGGAAAGGGCAGAGGAGCCACCCTCACGACGGCCCAGGTCGAGATCCTGATTGCGACGTGGCGTCAGATCTGTGTCGAAGAGCACCTCGAGGGCATCTACACGCTGCTTGTCGAATCGGCCCGCAAGCTCACCGAGGCGGAACACGCATCGATTGCCCTGATCGAGGAGAGCAAGCTCCGGTTTGTCGGCTCGACGCGGGATGATCATGCGCGCCGCGGCGCCATCGCCATTCCGCTCGGCTCGGGCATTCCCGGCAAGGTCGCCCAGGACGGAATCGGTCGCCGGATCGAGAGCGGCGGCTATATCAGCCCCGTCTCGCAGGTCGCAGCCCCGCCGCCTGGCACGCAGGAGCACAGTTCGATGGCCTGCGTTCCCCTCAAGGTGCGGGACGAGATCATCGGCACCATTCAGGTGTACAACCGCATCGGGGCTTCGAAATTCGACGAATCCGACCTCGAGGCCCTCCAGGTGCTTGCCGACCACTCGTCCGTCACGGTCGAGCGGCTGCGCCTGCAGAAAAACCTGGTGATCGAATCCAGCCGCGTGAGGGGTATCTTCCAGGCACTCACCGACGGCATCATGGTTGTCGATACGGCAGGCAATCCGATCCTGTACAACCAGGCGGTCGAGTCGATGTTCTTCCCCGAAGGAAAGCAGAATTATGCGCTCTCCACCTACATCAGCAACGTCATCCGGACAGGGGAGGCTGCGGGGGGCTCATCCGAAGTCGTTCTGCTCAAACCGCACGAAATGATCCTCTCGAACCGGTTCGTCACGCTGCGCGAAGCCGACGGGAAGGCGGCCGAAGTCATCGTCTCGATCCGCAACATTTCCGACCAGCGCGCCATTGAGCGGCGATTCTCCCAGTTTTATGCCCTGATGCTTCATCATCATAACCGGCTCGTGGCCAAAACCTGGAAACACCGTAAGAAAGCTTCGGTCCGCAAGCTGCTGCGCCGCCAGCGGGAGTCGATGCGACACCTCATTTCCCTGACCGAACTGAAAAGCGGCCCCCTCCGGATCGAACGGGGCAACTGCAGCCTCACGGATCTGTATACCCGTGTTCGTGACCGGTTCGTGAAGCAGTTCGCAAAAGCCCAGATCCATCTCGACGATTCCGGCCTGCTGGCGCATGGCCAGATTGCAGGTCGATTCGACCGCGGCCGGATGCTCCAGATGTTCCGCACGTTGTTCCGAAAGGCACGGAGCGTTCTGGCGGGGGGGGGCCGGCATGTCTGGCGCGCGACCACGACGCCCGGCCACGTGGAGATCTTTATCCATCTTGAGGGCGATGGCGTGCGGGAGCGGATTCCCGAGGACATCCTCGACTGGAATGCCCAGGTGGACCGGATCCTGTCCGGGGAAAGTTCCGCTCTCGACCTCGATCTGGCGTTTCTGAGTCACGTGGTGCATGCCCACAAGGGGACGATCGCCATCTGCCGGGATGCCGAACGAGAGGTGACCATCAGGGTCGCCCTCCCGCTGGAGTGAGCCGATGACACCGCTGAAAACGGGATACCAGCGTCGGCGCTATGCCTTCGACGAGGTGGTTCGGCTTCCAAGCAGCATGTCCGAGATCGGGAAGATCCGCGATCGCGTTGCGGAGCGGCTCGAGAAGCTGGGGTACGCGCCCCGTCTGACGATGAACGTTTCTCTCGCGCTCGAAGAGGCGATGGCCAACGCCATCGATCACGGCAGCCTCATGGGACAGAAGGTGATCGAGGTGGGAATGACGGTCAGCGAGACCTGCTGCATCCTCCAGGTGACGGATTTCGGCGGCATCACCTTCAACCCCGAGTATTTCGAGAAGCTCGCCGAAGTGAAAGACTGGGGAAAAGGCGGCCGCGGGATTTTTCTCATCAAGCGCC
>Ga0209717_1002129_pt1 | contig 19641 bp, 14 predicted proteins | sample AD_UKC048_MetaG_FD_184418 | JGI IMG/M metagenome (GOLD analysis project Ga0209717, IMG submission 184418) | Active sludge microbial communities of municipal wastewater-treating anaerobic digesters from USA - AD_UKC048_MetaG (SPAdes) (version 2) | ecosystem: Engineered > Bioreactor > Anaerobic >... | reverse complement strand
TTTGTAAATTATAAATCTTTGAATTAGAATTAAATTAGTAAATTTGGCTTGTGCGAACTTTGAAAGTGATGTTACTTTCACTATCCGCACGCCACTTAGCTGCAAACCGTTATGCACAATTTTAGAAAATTTGTAGCTAATTACGGCAATTTACAGGATTTTTATAAAATAGGATTGAAATTTTTAAATTATACAGGCTTGAGGCCTGAAAGCCTTTTATTTTTAAAACAAAAAAATAATAGATTTTTTTCAAGTCTTATTCGGTGGAACCGTGAAAGTTCGTACTTTCAAACGTCGTAACAACGTTATAAGACTTGGCAAAGATATAATAAAAAAATGACAAAGTCAAGTTTTATTAGACCTTTAAATTTTAAAAATAAAAGGCTAATGGCATGCAGCCAAGGGCATTTAAGAATTTAAAAATTTTATTAACAGAAAAAATCCTGACTTGATTATTGACGCATACTTATCTGAGATAAATATCATAAATAATCAATAAAATGCCTTGATCTCAATGGTAAATTCTCTAAAACTCAAGTCTTTTTTTGCAAGTTTGAATTAAAAACATATATTTACAAAAAAACAGTGCATAACAGCAAGTAAGCCCAATAGCCCCGCTGCCCGCGCATTTTGCTAAAAGCAGGGCTACTGGGCCTACTTGCATCACGTTACCGCCAAGTGTAGAAAAAAACAGAGACAACGATAAATTGAAAAGTAAACCATTGTGAAAGGACAGAAAAACGAAATATTGACAAGACCAGAAAGCCGACACTCAAGCCGACCCAATGTTTTTTATTTTTTGCCCACCGCACATTTTTTAGAACAATTTTATTGCCCTACCACAAATGGCACATTTGCTTTTGCCCCAACATATAAAGCCAACCCTTCGGCAAAATCAAAAGAGCCATTTTTTCGCCCCACACTTGGAATATTTGTATGTTTTTAACTTAATTATTGAGAGTAAGTCAATAATAATTCCACTATTTTTTTTTACAATAAGATTTTTCAAAATTCCTTCGTCAATTTGCCATTTATAAGTACCTTTGTAACTTTAATAGTATTAAATGATTTTAGACACAATAAAATACACTTTTTCAGGTCATGACTCCTTTCAGTGCCGACAGCTTTGGCTAAAGAAGGGGTTCGACTACATTAAAGACAACCAGTCTTTTAATAGTGAGGATGCGGTTATAAAACTTGGCGTTGGCAAGAACATGGTATCTGCGATTCGCTTTTGGATGAAAGCTTTCAACATCATTGATATTAAAGACAATCTGACAGAATTTGGTGTTAAACTTTTTGACAACGAAAGCGGCTATGACCCATTTCTTGAAGACGAAGCAAGCTTATGGTTGCTTCATTATCAGTTAATAAAAACAGGACTTGCATCAACATACAGCATCATTTTCAACGAATTCAGAAAAGAAAAACTTTTCTTTAACAAAGAAACTTTTGTTAATTATTTAAAACGCAGACGAGAAGCAGAAAAAGATTTAAACTTCAACGATAACACACTTGCAGACGACTTCATTGTATTTGTAAAAATGTATCAAGGCAATGAATCAAGCAACAAAGGTGTAGAAGATAGTTTTTCGGGGATTCTTTCCGAAATTGATTTGCTGAAAACAATTGGCAGAGGTAAAGAAGAACACTACCAAATCGAGAATAACGAAAGAGACAAATTACCAGAGGCGGTTTTGCTCTTTTCTATTTTGGACAATCAAGATTTCGGGAATTCAATTAGTTTAAACTCTCTAGAGCATGACATCAACAGTCCTGGTTCAATTTTTTGTTTAAATCGTACTGGTTTGACAAACAAAATTTCAGAAATTGTTAACGTAAATAAGAACATCACATTCACAGACCATGCAGGGTTGAAAGAATTGCAGTTTAAAATAAAATCAAATGCTTACTTAATTTTGGATAAATACTATGGAAAATAATTTCACAACTTCTGTAAATATTCTAAGGGATACTGAAAGAGATTTCCATTACATCCCTACACCAAATGCAAAGCAAGTTGTAAGTCAAATCGTGAATGATTTCAAAAAAGGAATCCGTTCATTCAACATTATTGGGTCGTACGGCACTGGAAAATCTTCATTTCTTTTGGCACTTGAGCAAAGTGTCAGAGGAGGAAAAAGATACTTTGAACCTAACTTCATTGCAAATCCTAAAGTTGAATTTGTGAAAATTATTGGTTCATATACTTCAATCGTAGAACAATTTGCGGACATATTTGAAGTTAGCACAAACAAAAATAAACACGAAAATATTCTTTCTGAAATCTTCAATCGCTATCACTTGCTTAGTAAAAGTAACAAAGTTTTATTTTTATTTCTTGATGAGTTTGGAAAATTTTTGGAATATGCAAGCAAACACAATCCCGAAAATGAATTGTATTTTATTCAACAATTATCGGAGTTTTGCAATAATCCGAAATATAATATTGTTTTAATTACAACGGTTCACCAAAGTTTCGAATCTTACGCATACTCACTTACAAGCTCACAAAAGCAAGAGTGGATAAAAGTAAAAGGTCGTTTCCGTGAAATAACTTTCAACGAACCCGTTGAACAACTTTTATTTTTGGCATCTGAATATGTTGCTGCGAATTTTGAAAATAAATCTTCAAAAACAGCAGTTGAAAAATGTTTGAAATTGTCAGCAGCTACAAAAGCCTTTAATTTAAACAAAGATTTTCTGAATGAGATCGCAATTAAACTTTTTCCACTAGATATTTTATCAGCTAACATTCTCACACTTTCATTACAACGCTACGGACAAAATGAAAGGTCATTATTTTCTTTCCTTGAATCTACAGATCACACAGGACTTTCCAAATTCAACAAACGGGAAAACCCGTTTTACAATTTAAGTTCTGTTTACGATTATTTGAATTTCAATTTCTATTCATTTCTAACTTCAAAATACAACCCCGATTTTTCTTCATGGAGTTCAATCCGTACAGCAATAGAAGAAGTTGAAAGAGCATTTGACAGTTCTGTTAACGATTACACAAAAGCAATCAAAGTAATCGGATTACTAAATATTTTTTCTGCAAGTGGTGCAATCTTAGACAAAAACTTTTTATCGCAATATCTTGAAACAGCTGGTGGGGTGAATGGTGCAAGCACCATCATTGACAATCTTGAAACGAAAAGGATTATTCGTTACCGTTCACATAGCAAGCGTTACATTTTGTTTGAAGGAACAGATTTAGATATTCAAACTGCACTAATAGAAGCAGGGAATAAACTTTCAGAAGTTAGTGACGTGACTACATTGCTGAATAAATATTTTCAGTTCAAGGCAGAGTCAGCAAAATTTTACACATACGAAACAGGCACTCCAAGATTTTTCGAATTTGTAATTTCAGAGCACCCAATCGCAAGAAAGCCTGAAGGAGAAATTGACGGCTTTGTAAATCTTGTTTTTAATAGCAAGATGAGAGTTGGTGAAGTTCAAGAGGTATCCCAACAACAGAAAGAAGCAATCATTTATTGCTTCTTCAAAAACTCAACTGAAATAAAAACCTTATTATTTGAGATTGAAAAAATCCAAAGAGTAATTGAAGAAAACAAAGAAGATAAAGTTGCGAAAAGAGAATTGGAGAACATTGTAGAATCTCAAATCCGGCTACTTAATCATTATATCACAGATAGTATTTATACGGGCAGCAAAGAGGTAAAGTGGTTTTTTAAAGGAGAAGAAAAAAAGATAGCCGACAAGAAAGATTTCAATAAACTTCTTTCACAAGTGTGTAGCATTGTGTATGATGCAACACCAGTATTTAAGAATGAGTTGGTGAACAAACATCGCATATCTGCTAGCATACACACAGCGAAAAGAAATTACTTCAAAGCTCTTGCAAATAATTGGGACAAAGAGAATTTAGGATTTGAGGAAGCAAAATTTCCACCTGAAAAAACAATTTACTTATCGCTATTGAAAGAAAACGGCATCTCTCCTATTCGTGATAATTCATTTGATATTGCGACCATCAATAAAAATTCATCCTTCAATAAACTATGGGACGAATCAGAAAAATTTATTGAGAGTGCAAAGTCAGAGCAAAAAAGAATTTCTGATTTCACTGAGGTATTGAGTAAGCGACCACTTAAACTAAAGCAAGGGTTGATTGATTTTTGGATTCCAACTTTTCTTTTCATCAAGCGTGATGATTTCGCCATCTTTAATGAAGATGGTTACATCCCAAATTTGTCTGACGAGAATTTAGAATTGATTGCAAAGTATCCTGAGAAATACACAATAAAAACTTTTGATATTGAAGGAGTGAAGTTGGACATTTTCAATAGCTACCGAACGTTTCTTAATCAATCAACTGAAACAAAATTTGATAACAACTCATTCATTGAAACAATAAAACCGTTCATCACTTTTTACAAAGGTTTGCCTGAGTATTCAAAGCAAACAAAACGATTAAGCGTTGCAGCTTTGAAAATCAGAACTGCAATTGCGAGCAGCAAAGATCCAGAAGATACTTTTTTTGATGCGTTCCCAAATGCGTTAGGGATTTCGTTAAGTACTTTGCAAAAAGACAATTCAAAATTGCAAAGCTACACAACCACTTTGCAAAAAGTTATTCGTGAGTTGCGAACTTCATATGATGGACTTGTGCAACGCTTTGAAGAATTTATTTGCAATGAATTCATTGGCAAAACAGTTGAATTTGAAGATTACAAAGGACAACTACAAAGCCGTTTCAAGAAATTGAAAAAACATATGCTGTTAACAAATCAGAAAACTTTTGTTCAGCGAATAGATTCTTTGTTGGATGATAAAAAAGCATGGCTCAATTCAATTGCACAAGCAGTAACGGGAAAAACTTTGGAAGCATTCACAGACGAAGATGAAATTATGCTTTTCGAAAAATTCAAGTCAACAATTTTTGAACTGGATAGTCTGACCAACCTTTCTATAGGAGATATTGATGAAGCAAACGAAGAAGTTATAGGTGTCAAGATTGATACTTTCTTTAGCAACATCAATCCAAAAATTGTGAGAGTACCAAAAAATAAAACGGCAGAAATTGAACGACTAAAAATTGAATTGAAAAATAAACTTTCGACTGATAAAACTTCTAATATTGCAGCAGTATTAAACCTATTAAAAGAACTTTTGCAATGAGCACTAAAGTAAGACATCTATTAGGTATTTCAGGTGGCAAAGACAGTGCGGCTTTGGCTATTTACACGAAAACAAAATATCCTTCTATTGACATGGAGTTTTATTCTTGTGACACAGGAAAAGAATTAGAAGAAACTTACCAATTGATTAGAAATTTAGAAGTTTATTTAGGCATAAAAATTTCGCTATTAAAAGGAGCTGAAAATAGTTCTGAAGCGCCATTTGACCACTTTTTGAAAATGTATGGTGGCTTTTTACCTTCATCCACGGCACGCTGGTGTACGAAGAAGCTAAAATTAGATCCTTTTGAAAAATATGTTGGAAATGACCCTGTAATTTCTTATGTAGGAATCAGAGGTGATGAAGAAAGAGATGGGTATATTTCTACAAAAAAAAATATTCAATCAATATTTCCTTTTCGCAAGAATATTTGGAGTCAAGATGTAGTAACAAAATTACTTTCTAACCAAAACATGGAGCAACTTTTAGCAATGTCTAAAAATATAGACTTTGGTAAAAACCAAGAAAAAGCAATCCAAACAATCATTCGAAAAGTGGATACAAGTTTCACGCTTGACCAAAAGCTAAATATTTTATTGGATACCAACGTGAAAGCATTTAATCACTTGGTTTTTGATTTTCTGAAAACAACCAATTATCCTTTATCTACAGAAACTACTTTTCCGCTATTGGACAATGATGAAATATTAGTAAGAGACGATATTTTTAAAATTTTGGAAGAAAGCGGTGTGGGTGTTCCTGCTTATTACAACAAAGTTGAATTTGAAGTGAATGGTAAAAAAGGAGAATATGCAAGAAGTCGTTCCGGTTGTTTTTTCTGTTTTTTTCAACAAAAAATAGAATGGGTCTGGTTATATGAACAGCACCCTGAATTATATAAGAAAGCAATGGAGTACGAAAAAGACGGCTACACTTGGGGCCAATTTGAAAGTTTGGAAGAATTAATTCAACCCAAAAGAATAGTTACAATCAAAGAAGAGTATATTAAAAGAATGAAAAAAAAATCACAAAGCAAATCACCATACCTCATTGACATATTAAGTGAAGATGAGGGCGTTGGCTGTGCATCTTGTTTTGTTTAAACCTAATTAATATGAAATTTATAATTGAAATTTGGAATATTGAGAAACTATTGAATTTAGCCGATAGTGGTAATTTAGAACTGAACCCACCGTATCAAAGAAATCCGATTTGGACGAAGCCAACTCAAAAACATTTGATTCAATCTATCAAAGACGGTGCACCTATACCAAATCTATTTTTGTTTAAAAAAACAAAAGATAAATATGAAATGGTTGACGGTCAACAACGAACCAGAGCATTGAAAGTGTTTAAAAACACGAATGAGATTCAATTGACAAAGGACGATACAGATTTTAAAAATGGGGCATTCCTTGCATACGAAATTCCAATCACAATAATCACGGAGGTTAATGAGGGTGAGTATATTGAAGAATTTTACTACATGGTAAATTCTAGTGGAATAAAACTTAACAGACCCGAAACATTTAAAGCTCAATACTTCAGCACTACATTTTTGAAATTAGTTGAAAAACTTACAACAGGAACTAGATTTCAAGAATTGAATATCATTGCTGCATCCTCACAAAAGAGAATGATGGATAGGGAACTTGTTGAAGAACTTTGTGCACTTGTTTTGCATGGTATAACTGATAAAAAGAATCAGGTTGACAAAATCTATGAGAGTGATATTACTGACATAGATTCTGAAAGTTGCGAACAAAAATTCAATGAGATACTTAACCATATGCTAAGGTTCAACAAGGTTCTACCATTAAAGGAAACAAGATACAGACAGAGAAATGATTTTTATACTTTGTTTGGTTTCATAAAAGACAACTTGAATATTAAAGAAGATATTTTGGATTATTTCTATAAGATTTTACTTGTTTTGGATAAAGGAATTCGCCCAACAAAAGAAGCATGTAAACCATTATCCGAATATGCTCTTAACTGTGTAAGCCAATCTAATTCAGCAAAAGCAAGACAAGCAAGAATTGAAATCTTTAACGAGATACTTTTAAACGAAAGCAACTCCCCTACTGGAATTCAAAACGAAATTTTGGAATTTTACTCTCTTGAAAAAGATAATTTAATTGAGAAAGGGAAATATTTAGTCTTTGAATTAGAAACATTACAAAAAGCGTTTGACACTTTTCACTCTAAAGATTAAATCTACTGCTATGATTTTTGAAAATAACATTTTAAAGCTTTCACCTGAAGCAATTGATAATTTAATTCATCATAAGGATAAGTATTATAAAATTGAATACCTTAAAGAAGAGGGGAAATATGTCCAAGGAGGAAACGGAGTCGTATTTAAGCTTGTAGATGAACAGGAAGAACAAGATTATGTAATAAAGATTATCAAATTCCCTGACCAATGGAAGGATGATTGGAAAATAAAAAAGCGAATTAATAGATTTGAGAGAGAGATTGAGGCTCTTTATGTTGCTAAAGAAAATAAACTTCAAAATATTGTTCATATTGAATTTCACGGCATCATTAGAATTACTGATTATGACTTTCAATATTATGTGATGGAGAAATGTGATTGCACACTGAATGAATATTTAAAAGACACTAATAAAGAACTAAGTGTTTTTCAAAAAACATTACTTTGTCAAAAAATACTTTTAGGAATAATTGGATTAAATGAATATAAAATTTATCATAGAGATATTAAGCACGATAATATATTTTTCGTAGGTAATGAGCCTTTGATTGGTGACCTTGGATTAGTTGACAAAAAGGATAGTGATATTAGAATTAATGAGAAAGGTGATTTAATTGGACCAACTGGGTGGTTTTCACCAGAGGCAATCAACAAGTATCTTGTAGAGAAAACTCCAAATCCAAATGGTTTTGATTGTAACATTGATTCTAAGTCAGAAGTTTTTCAACTTGGTAAATTATTTTGGTTTATTTATCAAGGCAATATTCCGATTGGGCAAGTTGAGTTTTTAGATTTTGTTCCTAAAGATGAAGCAATTTTCAACCTATTATTTAACATGCTTAAATATTCAAAGGGGAATAGGTTTGATTCAGATGACGTCCTCAACAAACTAAATCAATATATGACAGAAAATTAGGCATATAATTCGGATGAACACTTCAAAAGAAAATATATATTTTGATAACAATGCTACCACTCAAATTGATGAGAGAGTGTTGGATGCAATGCTCCCATTCCTGACAGTGAATTTTGCAAACGCAAGCAGCACACACCATTTAGGATTAAAGGCAAACGAAGGCGTTAAGAACGCAAGAGTTCAAGTTGCTGATTTGATTTGTGCGGAAGAAAACGAAATCATTTTCACAAGTGGTTCAACCGAATCAATCAACATTGCATTGAAAGGAGTTGCTGAAAATTATTCAGCAAAAGGAAAACACATTGTAACCGTTTCTACAGAACATTATGCAGTGCTTGGCACTTGCAAGTATCTTGAAAGCAAAGGATATGAAATAACTTATTTAACAGTAAATTCTTTTGGGCTGATTGACTTGAATGAATTGAAAAATGTTTTGCGTGCAGACACAATACTTGTGTGTGTGATGTATGCGAATAACGAAATAGGTGTAATACAACCAGTGAAAGAGATTGCACAACTCGCACACGATGCAGGGGCATTATATATGTGTGATTCAACGCAAGCAGTTGGCAAAATTGAAATTGATGTTGATGCACTTGGAATTGATTTGTTGTGCATGAGCGGTCACAAGATGTATGCACCCAAAGGTGTGGGGGCGTTGTATGTGAGGCAACACATGAATCACATAAAGCTAACTGCACTAACACATGGAGGCGGGCACGAAAAAGGTTTGCGAAGTGGAACATTAAACGTTCCTAGCATTGTAGCATTTGGTAAAGCATGTGAAATTTCACAGCAAGAAATGAAGAAAGATGGAGAAAGAATTTCTACTTTGAGAAACGAATTAGAAAATGAGTTGCTCAAAATTGAAGGAACATTTGTTAATGGAAAAACTGATAATAGAATTTACAATACAACCAACATTTGTTTTCGTGGTAGAGATGCAAATGTAATGATTGGCAGAATGAAAAATATTGCAGTTTCAAATGGTTCTGCTTGCACTGGAGCAATTGTTGAGCCTTCACATGTTTTGGTTTCAATTGGATTAAGTGATGATGATGCTTTTGCTTCAATCCGTTTTTCATTGGGAAAATTCAATACAGAAAATGAAGTTAAATCAGTAGTAAAGATTATTTCAGAATTAACACAACTAAAATATTAATATGCTCAAGGATTGCGATTGGTCAATAGATAGAGATTATAAATCAGGATCGGAAAACGAACCTTTGCAGTTTTATTTGGAAGGTCTTGCAAATAGTTCTGAGTTTCAATTATTGCTAGGATACTTTAGTTCTGCTGCTATCAATTTGTTATCTGTTGGCTTTGCATCGTTTATTAGTAGAGGAGGCAAAATGAAGATGGTTATAAATCATTTGCTATCTGAAAAAGACAAAGAAGCAATTCTAAAAGCAGAAAATTTTGATAGCACAAACAAGGTCTTTGATTTGACCGATATCGTTTCGCTTGGAAAAACACTTGATGATTACGACACCCATTTTTTTGAATGTTTGGCATATTTAATTTCGGAAAAAAGAATTGAAATCAAGGTAATCAAACCAAAAAACGGAAAAGGAATTGCTCACTACAAATCAGGTGTTTTCAGTGATGGTGAAAATCATATTGGATATAAAGCATCTTGCAATTTCACTTTTTTTGGATTATCCGAAAATCTTGAAGAGTTGGAAGCATTTTTAAGTTGGGAGAATGGCAGGTCAAACAAACTCATTAAAAAACAACTGAGAGTCATTGATAAATATTTTACCGAGCAAGATGAAGATGTTGAGTATCTGTCAACAAACGAAATAGAAGTCGCAATCAGAGACAAATTCGGCAATAAAGACATTGAGGAACTAATTGTTCAAGAAGAAGATCTCATAAAAAAGAAAATGAGTTTGATAAGCAATACTAAGTTAAAAAAGACCATAATCAAACTTCATGGTGATATTGACGAAATAAGAAGAAGCCCAAAATTTCCTTTCAAAGAAGGTCCGAGAAAATATCAAGTTGCTGCTTATGAAAGTTGGGTTGACAATAATTACAAAGGAATTTTTGCAATGGCAACAGGTACAGGCAAAACAATTACATCAATGAATTGTGTGCTTTCTGAATTTAGGAATAATCCTGATAAAATTTATCATGTTTTGATTCTTGTACCTACAATTACCTTGGTTGAACAATGGGAGAAAGAAGTTAGGTCATTCAACTTTCAAGATGTATTTAAGATTTCTTCAAAAGTAAATTGGCAAAATGAAGTAACAACTTTGATTTCTACTGCTAAAAGAATTCCAATTCCATTTGCAATCATCAGCACTTACGCATCATTTGTGAAAGAGAAGTTTCAGACTTTAATTAAAGATTTACCTGACGATACAATTTTCATTGCAGACGAAGGACACAACTTAGCATCTCCAACAGTTGCAAGCAAACTCAAAGACTTCAGATTGCAGAAAAGAATTGGTTTATCAGCAACTCCAAAAAGAATTTATGACCCCGAAGGGTCAGCAGTGATGGAAGTGTTTTTTGCTGACAGAGAACCATACACTTATGCTTTTTCAATGGAGCGAGCAATCAATGAAGGGGTGTTATGTCAGTATTATTATAGCCCTCATATCATTAAGTTGACAGAGGAAGAAATGAAAGAGTATGTTGACATAAGCAATCAACTTTCAAAACTTTATCGCTTTGGTAAAGGTAATCCTCAAAATGAAAGTATCATTGAAAGGTTATTGTTGAAAAGAAAACGAATCATTCACAAAGCAGCGAACAAGTTGGATGCAACGACTCAAATTTTGAAGCAGCAATTTTTAGAAAAAGGAAATCTCAAATACACTTTTGTGTATGTTCCCGAAGGAGAAACTTTTGAAATTCGTGAGGAAGAAGATGAACTAATTGAAGAAAATGTTCGCCTTATAGATCAATACACCCGTGAAATTGCAAAGATTGATGAAAAGATTTTAGTTAATCAATTTATTAGTGGAATGAAAGACCGTGATGATATTTTAAAACAATTTCAGAATGGAGAAATTGATGTGATTGCTTCAATGAAATGTTTGGATGAAGGCGTTGATATTCCAAGAGCTGAAACAGCAATCTTTTGTAGCAGCACTGGAAACCCAAGACAGTTTATTCAACGCAGAGGAAGAATTTTAAGAAAGCATCCTGCAAAAAACCATGCCGTAATTCACGATTTGGTTGTAATGCCTGATTATGAAAATCAATTGGAAGGTTCTGAAACTTTTGATTTGGAAAAGAAAATGGTAAAAACTGAATTAGTACGAGTAATGTATTTTGCATCACTTTCTAAAAATCCATATTTTACGGAAGATATTTTTAGAGATGTTTGCGCTCATTACAATCTTAATATTTACAAAATTCAAAACGAACTTGCATCAGTATGACAAAGGAAAATATTTTCAAAACATACTTGGAAGACCCACTTCTCATTGAGAAGGAACATATCTCCAAAGAGAAAATTGATAAGTTAAAATTCATTGACCAAACGGGAGTGAAACTTATTGAAGTAATAAAACTGGCAATCAATGGATGTGTTGATGGCGAATCGGAAGGCGTTACATCAAGAAAAATTAATCAATATTTAAACCGATAGTAACAATGATTATTGAAAAAATAGAACTGGAAAATTTTATGTGTTATGCTGGTAAAAGCAGCATGGAATTTACCGAAGGCATCAATGTCATTATCGGTGATAATGGTTATGGAAAGTCAAAACTGTATGATGCTTTTTATTGGGTAATGTATGACCAGATTTTTGTTCCCGAGAAAAAAGAATTTCAAAACACGAGAGCCGTTAAGTCAAAAATCATTTCAGATAAAGCAAAAGCAGATGCAAAAGACGGAAAAATTAGCACATTAGTAAGCATCACTTTTCACAATTTAGAAAAAGACAATGTTTACATTCTTGAAAGGAAATATAATGTAAATATTAAAGATGGAAAGATTGTAGAAACAAATGACAGTGAGTTCACGATAATGAAAAAAGATTTGTCTTACCTGAATGCAAAAATGGTAAATGACGAAGAAGAAAAAAGAAGAATCGTTTCCAGTATTTTACCACCCCACATAAAAGATTATCTTTGGTTTCAAGGTGAGCAAGTGGAATCAATTATTGATTTCAACAAGCATGATTCACTTACTAAAGCAATCAACGTTTTGTCAAGTATTACTAGGTACGATGAACTTAAAGAAATTGCTTCTGCTTCAGCAAAGTCTGGAAACAATGAATATGACCGTGAAGTAAAAAGATTAAGTAAAGATATTGGGAAAAGTGAGCAATTAGAAACAGAAAAAGAGAGGCTTAAAGTTTTTATTCAAGAATTACTTGTTGATGAAAAGGAAGCAAAAGATAATTTATCAAGAGCAGAAGAAAGATGCGAAGCACTGTTAAGCAAGATTAGCGATGCAACAAAAGTGAGTGAGTTTCAGCAGAAAAAAAAATATATACTTGAACAGTTGAATGAACTGAATGAAAATTTGAACGAAGAACAAACAAGTTTTCACAGAAAGATGTTTCGTAACAAGTGGGTGTTGAAAGGAACAGAATCTTTGCACGCAGAATTTAGCAATCGATATTTGGCTTTTGAAAATATAAAACTAAAAAAAGTAGCAGAGATAAGAGCAAAAGAAGCAGCCGAAGATGCAGTTGCTAAAAAACTCCAAACCCGTTTACCGCTTGATGTTCCCGAACCAATTTATGTTCAAAGAATGCTGGACGAACAAAAATGTTTAGTGTGTGATAGAGAAGCAATGAAGAATTCAGATGCTTGGAATAAAATTAAAGAACTTATTGACCGACCTGATAAAAAAGTTAAGACAGCAAACGATGAAGCGATAAGCAAACAAAATTTTACTGATGATTTCAAACGGTTATATCAAAACGGTTTGGCACTCACCCACCGCATTGAAGAAATTGATACAGATATAAAAGATACTCTGAAAAAAATAAATAACATCAACACAAAAATAAGAGAGGCAAACAATGAAATGAAAAAAGTTGAGGACGATATTCAGAAAGTTTTATCTGATACTTCTCAAACGGTTGAGAGTGCTGAAAATATTATTGCAGAATATTCAATTCAGAATAAGTATGTAAAAGATTTCATGGATAAGTTGAATAAACTTACACAGCAACTTGAATACAACAAGAACAATTTAAAGAGTGTAAAAGAACAACTGAAAGATCTTGTAACGGGCGAAATACCAAGATGGCTAATTGAGAAACGAAATGTGTTGAATGACTTTGAAACTGTTGCAGGAACAACAAGAGAAAGAGTTTTCAATAATTTGATTGCACAGTTGGAGAAAGAAACAAACAGTCTTTATGAGGCAATGACTTCGGGAAATAAATCTGCAAGAGGAAGCATCAAATTAAGAAGGTTGCCAAATGGCAACTATATGCCTGAAATTACTGACAATAACGGAGTTCCGTTGTTAGGTTCAAATACAAGCAACTTGATTTTAGTGAAACTTTCTGCAATCATGGCAATCATTTCTGCAAAGAGCAATGATGGAGTTGTGAGTTTTTATACTCTGATTACTGATGCACCTACTTCTGTTTTCGGTGAAGATTACACAATTGGTTTTTGTAAAACTATTAGCAAGGTTTACAGACAAAGTATAATTATGAGCAAAGAGTTTTATAAAAATCAAAGTTTGCGAACAGAGCTAATGACAAATTCTGAAATCAAAATCGGTAAAGTGTTTATGATTACTCCTTCTATTCTTGAATCAGAACGAGACAACCGAAATAATTTATCTACAAAAATTGAAGCACTAAATTAATATGGAACTTCTAAAAAAAATAAAAGACCGTGAACCTGAATATGATTCAGCAAATGAAGAATTGATTACAAAGTTCACTGTGGTGCAAGGTGGCAGGGCTGGTACTGCAGGCGAAAGTGCATCATGGGAACAAGGGAAACATTTCTCAACCAAGTATGAAATTTATATGTATGCGGCTTTGCTTGGGTTAAAAAATGATTATCGTCTTGCTTTAAAACCAAGTATTGATAAAAGTAAATTCATACCTATTAAATCTTGGCAACCATCTGACTTAGCTGAATATGTGATTATGGGAGTGTTTGCAAAATCTGAAATTGATTTTAATGAATTGGAAAACAAAGATGACAAAGAAGTTGAGAAGGAAATTTTGAGTTTTAAAAAATTGTTGGAAGAATACGCCAATGGTGGCTTTGATAAAATAAGAGCAAAGTTGGAATCTTCACCAACATTTTTTGACAACAACGACAACTGCTTTATTGACCTTTTAGACGAATAAAATTAAGTCAACGCATTTACAAGCACATTGCCAAAGCCCCACGAGCCATTGCTCCAACCAAAGCTATGTCAAAGAGCTTGGAAAATAGTACTTATTTTCTGGGGTAACAGCGAAAATGAAAATAAACTTTTAGATTTTGCCGACCCACATTTGGCACATTGACTTTTGTCCGACACACGAGCCAAAACTTCGCAAAAGTCAAAGAGCCAAACTTTCCGCCCACCCTTGGCTTTTAGTTTTGCATTTTGAAATTAAATATACATAAAAAAAGCCCTGTTTCCAGAGCTTTTAAAAAAGTGTTACACATCATTACTTTACTTGACCAGATAAATCATTACCCGGTTTAAATTTCACCACTTTTTTTGCTTTTATTTGAATTTTTTCACCAGTTTGTGGGTTTCTTCCAGTACGTTCAGCAATATCGACAATTTTAAAAGTGCCGAAACCTATAAGAGTAATACTTTCACCAGCTTTTAGAGCTTCGCTTATTGCTCCTAAAGTTAATTCTAAAGCGTTTTTTGCTTCTGCATTTTTGATATTGCCTTTTTTTGCAATTGCATCAATTAATTGTGCTTTGTTCATGCTCATAATTGTTATTGTTTTTAAAGTAAATAAATTCAGTTCGTTATCAATTTGTTCTGAAACAAATAGAAAGCAAATATACTAACATTTTTAAGAAAAAGATTTTGAAAAAGTAAATATAACGAACATTGCAATAAGCCAACGCATTTGCAAGCACATTGCCAAAGCCTCACGAGCCAAAACTACAACCAAAGCTTTGTCAAAGAGCTTGCAAAGCCAACGCACAGAGAAAAAATTGTTTTAAAAAATTTGCCTGCCCTTAAAAAAATAAAAAACGCCGACACGCAAGCCGACACAGACAGAAAAGCAATATTTGACAATGACACGGAAACTGAATAACGACAATGGTTTACAAGACTTGAAGAAAGAACACCAGGCGGTAACAGCACCTAAATGTCATGCGGGGTTCATCGGTAAACTAAGCGGTATCGCCACTAATAACAATCGCCAAATTTAGATTTGTTATTGTGTTTAAATTTGTGAAAATTATCCTTTTTAATTAAAATACAATTAGTAAATTTGGCTCGTGGGAACTTTGACAGTGATGGTTCTTTGAAATCCCGCACAACACTTAGCTGCAACCGTTATGCTTCAGGCTAAGAAAACGACAGTCAACCAATTGACGATTTATAAAAAGAATGAAAACCGAACCAATAAAATTTGTAAATTTGTGGTTTAAAGAAATTTGAATGGAAATATTGACAGACATATATTTAGGTGACAGCAAAGAGAAATTAAAACTACTCTCTGACAATTCCGTTGACTTAATTGTAACTTCTCCACCGTATGCTGACCAAAGAAAAAGTACTTATGGTGGAATTCATCCCGATAAATACGTTGAGTGGTTTTTGCCAATTTCCAAGCAGTTACTGCGAGTCTTGAAACCAACTGGGACTTTCATATTGAACATTAAGGAAAAAGTTGTTGAAGGAGAACGAAGCACTTATGTGATGGAATTAATTTTGGCAATGCGAAAACAAGGTTGGTATTGGACAGAAGAGTTTATCTGGCACAAAAAAAATTCGTATCCTGGTAAATGGCCAAATCGTTTTCGTGATTCTTGGGAAAGACTTCTTCAATTCAATAAGGACAAAAAATTCAATATGTACCAAGAAGAAGTAATGGTTCCAATGGGTGATTGGGCAAAGAATAGACTTAAAAACCTTTCAGAAACAGACAAAATAAGAGATAACTCCAAAGTTGGTAGTGGATTTGGAAAAAACATTTCGAATTGGTTGGACAGAGACAAAGCATATCCGACTAATGTTTTGCATCTTGCTACAGAATGTAACAACAAGAATCACAGTGCAGCATTTCCTGAAGAACTTCCAGAATGGTTTATAAAACTTTTTACAAAGCAAAATGACACTGTACTTGACCCATTCATGGGTTCAGGTACAACTTTAGTTGTTGCAAACCGTATGCGACGTAATTCAATCGGAATAGACATTGTTCCAGAATATTATGAAATGGTTAGGAAGCAACTTCAACCAGTCGAACTTTATTTATTAGAACCAAAAGCAAAATATGAAAAAACTAAACCTGAAAGACGTATCGCAGTACGTTGAGAAAAATATTGGAACTTTCCACGAAAAACGAATACAGAGTCTTGATAGCCTTAAACTTTCGCAAGTCCTTAAAAGGAAAAATCCGTATTTATTCAAAGCAAAGTACGTCCTGACAGCAGAGAAAATTATTCGTGGAATTGTTGATGCACATATTTCATCAAGTGAAGAAGGAATCTTTGGAGACTGGCTTGAAGGACTTGCTATTTACATAAACGAGAAAGTTTATGGCGGTAAAAAATCAGGGATACTTGGTATTGACCTTGAGTTTGATAAGGACGGAGTTCGTTACATTGTAAATATTAAATCTGGTCCAAATTGGGGAAATAGTTCTCAAATTGCAAAAATGGTTTCAGATTTCAAGACAGCAAAAAAGACATTAAGAACAAGTAATTCAAAACTTAATATTGTTGCTGTAAATGGTTGCTGTTATGGACGAGACAACCAACCGGACAAAGGAGATTATTTCAAATATTGTGGACAAAGTTTTTGGGAGTTCATTTCTGGTAATAAGAATCTTTATACTGAAATAATTGAACCATTAGGACATAAAGCAAAAGAAAAAAATGACAATTTCGTGAAATCTTATTCTCAAATGATTAACAAATTTACAAAAGAGTTTGCGAATGAGTTTTGTAAAGAAAACGGAGAAATTGACTGGGAAAAATTGGTTCGTTTTAATTCATCGACAATTGAAGAAAAGAAGAAAAAATAAAGCCCGAAAGCATAATCGAGTAGACCGCCCCGCCAGAAAGACTGACGGGGAGAGCCTCTCACACCACCGTACGTACGGGTCACGTATACGGCGGTTCTCTAGGTTATAGGAATAGCGAAGGATAGTAGAAAGAGTTGGAAATGTTCTGATAGAAACTATAAGAAGAAATGTACCCCCTTTTGTTGAGACGAGCAATCGTAATGGTAGTGATTAGAATCGGACTTTGAGCCACTGCCCATCCGCCCATTCTAGTTCTGCTCCAAGCGTATGCCAAATCTGGTTTAACCCCCAAGCGAATAAGGTTTTTACGTTTACGCTCGGGCTTTTTCCAGTCGTGCCAAATACAATAGCGAAGTCGGTTTCTTACCCAACTGTCAATGTCTTTGAGTTTTTGGCTGATACTTGCATACTTGAAGTAGTTAACCCATCCTCGCATTACTTGATTTAATTTGGTAATACGTTCGTTAAAACTTAGTGGGCTTGTTTTTCTCGTAATCTCTTTCAGTTTAAATTTAAGTGTTTCCCAGCGTTTCTTAGACACTATAAGCTGATATTTGCCTTTATCCCCTTTGCGATAAGTCGGCACAAAACCGTACCCCAAAATTTGGAAGTTAACAGGTCTTCGTATTCCGCTTTTCTCTCGGTTAATTGGCAGTTTAAGCTTGTCTCTAAGAAATTTGTAGACTTCATTACCTTGAAATTTTGCTTTTGATTTGCTTTTACAATAAATGCTGAAATCGTCTGCGTATCGAACAAATTTCATTCCTCTTAATTCCATAAATTCGTCTAATTCATGAAGGATGATATTAGAGAATAATGGGCTAATTGGGCTGCCCTGTGGAACTCCTTTACGGCGTTTAACGAGTTTCCCATTAAGAAGAATAGGTGTTCGTAACCATCGGCGCAATAGTGTCATCGTTGCTTTACATTTAATCTTACGATAGAGTATTTGCAGTAGTAACACGTGGTCAACTTCGTCAAAGAACGACTTTAGGTCTATTTCAACAATATGTTGATAGCCTTCGTTTATGTACTCTAAAGATTTACCAAGTGCCTGATGAGTGTTTTTCTTGGGTCGAAATCCATAGCTGTAAACCGAAAACACATACTCATATTTGGGCATAAGTATTCGTAGTACAGCTTGTTGAAGCATCCTGTCAACGACGGTTGGAATACCAAGTGTGCGGAATTTTCCGTTACCTTTTGGTATGTCTTTTCCTCGAATAGGTTGTGGGTAGTAAGTGCAGTTGCGTATTTGTTCCTCAAGTAAGTGCCTATTTTTTGTAAAATAGTCTTTTAAGGATTCTACGTTCATACCGTCAATACCGCCCGCCCCTTTGTTGCGGATAACTTCGTTGCTGGCTTGGGTTAAATTACCAGCTCTTAAAATTTCATCTACTAACTTCATAAAACAGTTATTTATGTTTCATCCCGTTACGCCTCCTTAGAGCTTGGTTCGATTAGGTACGAACACATCCGATAAAGATTTGCAACAACCTAAAGTTCAGTCCTTCTTTCGCTTGTGAGACCTCCACCCTTTTATTCACGTTTCAGGTGGCTCGTTACTGCAAAATACTATGACCTCGGCTGACTTCTCATTGTAACTAACACGTAGTTTATGAGACCTCCCCCGGTAAGAGCATTTTCCTTCATTCGATTCCTGCGACATCTACTGAAAAGCAATTTTGGTGTTCTTTGGACTTCGTAAAGCTGTGGTTACTTATCCTTGCTTAACAGCCTCATATGCCGTTTCTGTTCGTCAGTACCGAACTTTGCAGTCTCACTTCCTTCAGTGCTTGCTTCGCAACAAACCACCTTGCGACTTGCTAATGCTTCGGGTCGTTAATCCTCGCATAAGGGACTTGCACCCTCAGGAAAATTCACCTGTTTACTTGGTTCTATAAAAATTATTTGTATTTTTGAAATTTTTATAGAGCTTTCGACAGGTGGGCTCTGCTCATGCAGGGCACACACAAAACCTATATTTCATGCGGGGTTTGGGTGCGTAACTGGAAGTGAATCGTAATTTCGAAAAATATTTTAAATTTGAAAAAATTTAGTAACCAAACCCGAACAAAACATAGCTGCAACCGTCAAACTGTCTAAAAACCTCCCTCATTGTTCATAACTAAGGAAGTTATTAATAATTTGCAAAAAAGTGCTTAAAATATTTGGTAAGGCGTTGGTATTTCTGTAAAT
>Ga0209717_1002120_pt1 | contig 19723 bp, 16 predicted proteins | sample AD_UKC048_MetaG_FD_184418 | JGI IMG/M metagenome (GOLD analysis project Ga0209717, IMG submission 184418) | Active sludge microbial communities of municipal wastewater-treating anaerobic digesters from USA - AD_UKC048_MetaG (SPAdes) (version 2) | ecosystem: Engineered > Bioreactor > Anaerobic >... | reverse complement strand
ACATATTCGTCGGTTTTGGCGTTGTACCCAAAGTTGTCTTTGCCTTCGGCTACCTTGGCTACGACTACCGAACCTTCAAGACCGGCGTTTTCCACAATCGTACGCAACGGCGATTCAACCGCGCGTGATACGATTTGGATTCCCGTCGCTTCATCGGCATTGTCGGCTTTGAGGCTGGCCAGGACTTTTTTGGCTCGCAATAAAGCAACGCCGCCGCCGGCAACGATACCTTCTTCAACTGCGGCGCGAGTAGCGTGGAGCGCATCGTCTACACGGTCTTTTTTCTCTTTCATTTCCACTTCGGATGCGGCACCTACATAAAGTACGGCAACACCGCCAGCCAATTTGGCGAGGCGTTCCTGTAGTTTTTCGCGGTCGTAATCAGAGCTGGTCGTTTCCATCTGGGCTTTGATTTCTCCAACGCGCATCTTGATATCCTGCGCGCTTCCGGCTCCGTTTACGATGGTGGTGTTGTCTTTATCGATGTTGACGCGCTTGGCGGTTCCCAGCATATCGATGGAGGCATTTTCTAGCGTATACCCTCTTTCTTCAGAAATGACGGTTCCGCCGGTAAGGATCGCGATATCTTCAAGCATGGCTTTTCTTCGGTCTCCAAAACCTGGTGCCTTTACGGCGGCGATTTTGAGTGCGCCACGCAATTTGTTTACCACCAACGTAGACAAGGCTTCACCATCTACATCTTCGGCAATAATCAACAACGGTTTGCCCGATTGTGCTACCGGCTCCAGAACCGGAAGCAATTCTTTAAGCGAAGAGACTTTTTTGTCATACAAAAGAATGTAAGGGCTTTCCAGTTCGGCTTCCATTTTTTCAGGATTGGTCACGAAATACGGAGACAGGTAACCACGGTCGAATTGCATGCCTTCTACCACATCCACATAAGTGTCGGTTCCTTTGGCTTCCTCAACAGTGATAACGCCTTCCTTGCCTACTTTCCCGAACGCCTGTGCAATGAGTTCTCCAATCACTTCATCGTTGTTGGCCGAAATCGAGGCAATCTGTTTGATTTTTTCTGAAGTGTTCCCTACGACCTTGGCTTGTTTGCCCAAATCGGCAACGATGGCTTCTACCGATTTGTCGATGCCGCGTTTCAAATCCATTGGGTTGGCGCCGGCCGCTACGTTTTTGAGGCCTTCTTTTACAATGGCTTGTGCCAGAACGGTTGCGGTGGTGGTTCCGTCACCGGCAAGGTCGTTGGTTTTAGATGCCACTTCCTTTACCATTTGTGCGCCCATATTTTCAAGTGGGTCCTGCAATTCAATTTCTTTGGCCACGGTAACACCGTCTTTAGTAACGGTTGGTCCGCCAAAGGCTTTACCAATGATTACGTTACGCCCTTTTGGGCCCAAGGTTACTTTTACTGCATTGGCCAATGCGTCAACGCCGCGTTTGAGTCCGTCGCGGGCTTCAATGTCAAATTTGATATCTTTTGCCATGTTTTTTTTAGGTTTGGCTTTAAGCTTTATGCCTTAAGCGATAAGCTGTGGGCAATAAAGTTTAGAGCGGGTTTGTTTTTTTTAATTTATAAGATTATGGCTTACAGCTTGGTGCTGAAAGCATTTAGATGATGGCAAGGATGTCGTCCTCGCGCATGATGAGGTAGTCTTTGCCTTCGAGCTTGAGTTCGGTACCGGCGTATTTTCCGTAAAGGACAGTGTCGCCAACCTTCACGGTCATGGCGTGTTCCATGGTTCCGTTGCCAACGGCCACCACGGTTCCTTTTTGGGGTTTTTCTTTAGCGGTATCGGGAATGAAAATCCCCGAAGCGGTTTGGGTTTCGGCTGCTACAGGCTCAATGAGCACACGATCGGCAAGCGGTTTAATCTTTAAAGCCATAATAAATATTGTTGTATGATTAATTGATATTTTACTGCCCGCCGGTTGGCAGAAATTGTGCCACCCACCTAAACCTGACATTTTTGCTTAAAAAAAATGCCAGCGTTGACAGGCTGGCATTTTGGTAAGGTAAAAAAGATTTATTTTTTTGCAGGTTCGGTCGCTGGCGCTTCGGTCGTTGCAGGTGCTTCTGTTTTTGCGGCCTCGGTTGCCGGTGTTGCCTCAGGTTTTGCGGCAGCAGGAGCAGCGGCTTTTGGAGCGGCGGCTTCGGTCTGGTCAATAATTTTAGACTCGTTGTCGTTCAAGGCTCCGGTAAAACTAAGGCTAGACATGAGAATCAAAACGATTAAGATTGTTGCCAAAGTCCAGGTGCTTTTATCAAGGAAATCGGTCGTTTTTTGAACGCCACCCATCATTTGCGCGCCACCCAAAGAAGAAGACAAACCGCCGCCTTTAGGGTTTTGTACCATAATAACGATGATCAGCAAAAAACAAACGATGGTGATCAGGACTAGAAAAATTGAAAATGTACTCATTGTTACGTATTATTTTGTTGTAAATTCTTGATATCTAAAATTCGGTCTGCAAAGAAACTACTTTTTTCCGGATATTTCAAAATTAAAATTTCATAAGCCTGAATTGCCTTTTGATACTTTTTTTGCTCCAGATATACGCGAGCCAAAGTTTCGGTCATGAGCAATGAATTGTCGGCTTTGCTGGGTTCGTAGAAAGTACTCGGAATAGGCATGTCATGCTTCATCTGCGGAATTTTCGGACTCGACTCGATGAACTTATTGATTAGTTCATTTTTTTTTTGCTTCTCGAAATTTACTTCTGAAGGCGTGGGTTGGTTTTCCGAAATTTCGGTTTCAGCGTCTGGCACTTTGACATGCAAATCGTCTTCACGCACGATGGGTTTGATCTGTGAAAGCTGCAGCCATTCCTGGAATGAATGTTTTTCGTTCATCGCAAACGGCAGCGGTTTACCCATTTCAAGTTTTTCGGTAACCGGCGCCTGGGCAATCGGTGTTGCAAGCCCTTGAGAATCCAATAGTGGTTCTTCTGGCGCAATTTCGGTCGCGGCCGATTGGATATCAATCACGGTGTGCGTGAACTCGTGGGTCTGTTCACTAACGCCCGGATCCTTTGCAAAGAAATCGGCGTCGCTGATGGTTTCTACCGGCAATTCAATGGTTTCGGGCTTTTCTGTTTGCGTCGCTTCGTTAATCGAGGCTACTATTGATTGCTCGATGGTGTTTTCGCGCACTTCGAGTTTTGGCGCATCGTCAACAACTTCACTGGCAGTATTGATTTCGAGAATTTCGGCGGGATCGGATACGAGTGTGTTTTTTTGGACAGTTGTAAAGGTATCCGAAGTAATAAAGTCAAACAAGACACTGCGATCGGTGCTATGTGCCGCCGCAATCTTTAGTGCATAATTGTATTTGAAACTGTTCTGATTGTAAAGCCCTTTGAGGTATAAGGCGCGCGCACTTTGGAAATAAGGAAATTCCTGTACGATTTTCTCCAATCCGTCGGTCTGCTGGTCAAGTACAGCATCGGGATGTTGCAACAGATGGGTGTATTCGCTTACGTTCAACGCTTTATTTTTTTTGAGTTCCAAATATAATAAAAAGGCCTAATGTTTTTACCATTTGGCCAATGATTCGCTAAAAATGTCTTGGGTAATCCGGTCAAAAATTTGCGTCAGCGCGTCATTGAGCAGTGCTCCGCTGAGTTGCTGGTCTGCCGGATAATCGTAGAAAAACGAAAACCTTTTCTCAAAATCATCCGCTTCCTTGCGCTTGTTGGTAAATCGAACGTTGACCACTATGGTCAGTTTGGTTTGTGCCGCGCGGATGTCGGCCGTCGCCGTTGTGGGCATTTTACGAAAATCGACAATTTCACCTTCATAGACCAAATCCCCGCCCGAACTCACCAGGCTCAGATTGGTTTGGTTTTGTATCAGGTTTTGCAATTTCTGGGTAAACTCACGTTCGATTCCCGGTTCAACAATCGGAGCGTTATTTTGAAAATAGTTGACCTGAAAGGTGTTGGCATCGATTTTTCCGGTTCCGGTGAAATTGTAGACCGAACAACCGCTAAGACAAGTTACCACAAAGATAATCAACAAGAATTTAAGGTATTTCATGGCATTCATAAAGTAGGCGAATGTAATCGATTTTTTTGGATTATGGAAGCGTATCAGTTTGGTAATGGTATTGTGCAAAGGCGCGCGTACTTTCTAGTGTGCCCAGATAGTAAAATTTCGAGATTGTAGCAACGGGAAGGTTGTTCGCGTTGTAAGTGATTTCATAAACGATGTTTTCTGGATCCTCGAAACCATGCCCGTTGCCAATGACGTTGTTCGCAGAGCAAAATTCACCCGAATTAAAACGGATGGGGTAAATCACAGAACATACTGCCATCGCCCTACAAACAGGTAGCGTCGCCGCTTTTAAAGGATTGGTCTTGTTGTCATGCACGTAAGAGTCTCCAGACGGATCGCCAGGATTGTTGATGTAGAGCATATTGTTGTTGGGTGCATATCCGGCCTGCAAACTTTGGGTATAATATTCTCCAACATGGGTTGCGAAGTAAATCTTGGTAGCCGTCAATAATCCTTCGGCATTGAGCTCCATTTCGCATCTGTCCATGTAATCATAGCATTCTGGGCACTCGGGATCATTAGGGAATATGGGCGGATAGGAGTAAATGTACTTGTTTGCAACGGCGTCGTAAACCAGCGGCTGTCCGTTACACGAAGTGAGACGGTTGCTGCTGTCATAAGTAAAAGTGCTCGGGTTGTTTCCTGTGATTTGGGTGAGGTTGTTGTTGCTGTCGTAAAAGAAAGTTTGGGTAGTTTGACCCAATCGGTTGACAATCCTTTTGAGTAAGCCGTTTGGATAAAAGTAAAGCCGCTGTTCTAACGTTTGGCCCGGAAAGAAAACCACTTTCGCCAATTTCATCGGATCGGCTTTGGGATTATTTGGCCGCGGCCGCGAGGCGTCACCACTGGTTGCAGGAAGCACTATATTGTTTTCGTATTCACTACACGAAATGGTAAGCAAGAACAACATCAAAAGCCAAGTGATTTTTCTCATAGCCAGTAGTTTTAGTGACGTAAATGTAGTCAAAAACGGATTCGAAATCGACAGATTTAATTACAAATCGAACTGTTTGATTTTGCGATACAAAGTCCTTTCAGAAATCCCAAGTTCATCGGCCGCCGCCTTGCGTTTGCCTTTATTGCGCTCGAGTGATTTTTTGATAAGTTCGATTTCCTTCTGCTCTAATTTCAGGTTTTCTTCTTCCTCGACCGTTTCGGCAAAAAGGTAATTGTCGTCGTTTTCATCGTCGTAATCCTCGGTGTCGTTGGTAATGACAGCTGTGTGTGGTTGCGGCTCAAAGGCAATCTCGTTTTCTGCATCTTTGTTTCCGTAGATTTTCTGGATCAAATTGGGATTGATCTCCTGCGTTTTAGAAACCCCGTTTTTCATGAGTTCGAGCGTGAGCTTCTTGAGGTCATTGAGGTCGCTTTTCATGTCAAAGAGCACCTTATATAAGATATCGCGTTCTGTCGAGAAATCGCTTTCTGATTTTTTGTCCTTGATTACCGATGGCAAATTACTGCCTTCGTGTGGTAGATACGATTGCAGTGTTGCTGCCGAAATATCACGCCCGGTTTCTAGCACCGAAATCTGTTCGGCCACATTGCGCAACTGACGGATGTTTCCGCTCCAGCGAAATTTCTGTAAAACCTGCACCGCGTTGTCGTCGAGTTTGAGCGGCGGCATCTTGTATTTGTGCGCGAAATCAGCGGCAAATTTCCTGAAAAGCAAATGAATATCGTCTTTACGCTCGCGCAGCGGCGGCAACATAATGTCTACGGTACTCAATCGATAATACAAATCCTCCCGAAATTTGCCTTTTTCAATGGCATCGAACAAATTGACATTCGTGGCAGCCACAATTCGCACATTGGTTTTTTGCACCTGCGACGAACCTACCTTAATGAATTCACCATTTTCGAGTACGCGCAGCAAACGAACTTGTGTGGTGAGCGGCAATTCGCCCACTTCATCCAGGAAGATGGTTCCACCGTCGGCCACTTCAAAGTAGCCTTCGCGGGTTGCGGTGGCTCCGGTAAACGCGCCTTTCTCGTGCCCAAAAAGTTCACTGTCTATCGTACCTTCGGGAATCGCGCCGCAATTCACCGCGATATATTTCCCGTGTTTGCGATGCGACAACGAATGAATGATGCGCGGAATGCTCTCTTTCCCCACGCCGCTTTCGCCGATGACCAAAACGGTGATGTCGGTAGGTGCTACCTGTATGGCTTTTTCTATGGCACGGTTGAGTTTCGGGTCGTTGCCGATGATTTCAAACCGCTGTTTGATGGCTTGTACTGATTCCATAATATAGTCGAAAGTCGAAAGTCGAAAGTCAAACGGTGAAGTTCAACCCGAATCCCGACGGTTAATTTCTAGTTCATTTCTGAGTAGCCTACCGCTTTGCCGATCAAGGTTCCGCTGGTGCATTCGGTGATTTTAACATTGACAAAATCGCCAACCTTATAGTGTTCTTTTGGGAAAACCACCATCAGGCTCTGCTGGTTGCGGCCTGCCCAGTCGTTTTCTGATTTTTTTGATGTCTTTTCAACCAAGACTTCTACGGTTTTCCCGACATAGGTCTTGGTGCGCTCGCCGCTGTGTTTGCGCTGTAAATCGACGATTTCCTGTAAACGGCGCAATTTGGTTTCTTCGGGAACATCATCTTCCATCTTGCGGCCGGCCAAAGTTCCTGGGCGTTCGGAATAGGCGTACATGTAGCCGAAGTTGTATTTTACGTATTCCATCAAACTCAGCGTATCCTGGTGGTCTTGCTCGGTTTCGGTCGGGAATCCGGCAATCATGTCCTGGGTAATCTCACAATCGGGCAAGATGCGGCGGATGTTGTCGATGAGCCTCATATATTCCTCGCGTGTGTGCAAACGGTTCATTTCTTTGAGGATGCGGTCGCTTCCCGATTGTACCGGCAAATGGATGTGGCTGCAGATATTTGGATGTTTCGCAATCACGTGCAACACGCTCTCGTGCATGTCCTGCGGATTCGAGGTCGAAAAGCGGATGCGCATTTTTGGGAAAGCCGTAGCGACCATGTCGAGCAATTGGTCAAAATCTACCGCCGTGGCTTTTTGCATGTCTGATGCCTTGACGAAATCTTTCTTGAGTCCGCCGCCATACCAAAGATAGCTGTCTACGTTTTGACCAAGCAAGGTAATTTCCTTGTAGCCACTGTCCCACAATTCCTTGATTTCATTCATGATGCTTTGCGGTTCCCGGCTGCGTTCGCGTCCGCGGGTAAAAGGCACTACGCAAAACGTACACATATTGTCGCAGCCACGGGTGATAGAAACCAGCGCCGTGACGCCATTGCTCATCAATCGAACCGGTGCGATATCGCCGTAGGTTTCTTCTTTGGACAAAATAACGTTGATGGCATCGCGGCCCTCATCAACTTCGGCGAGCAGATTGGGCAAATCCTTATAAGCGTCCGGGCCAACAACGAGGTCGACGATTTTCTCCTGTTCGAGGAATTGTTCCTTGAGCCTTTCAGCCATGCAGCCCAAAACGCCCACTTTCATTTTTGGGTTCACACGTTTCTTAACGGCATTGTATTTTTCGAGGCGCTTGCGTACGGTTTGTTCGGCTTTGTCGCGGATTGAGCAGGTGTTCACCAGCACCAGATCGGCTTCTTCGAGGATTTGGGTGGTGTTGAATCCGTTCTCGGATAAAATCGACGCGACGATTTCGCTGTCGGAAAAGTTCATCGAACAGCCATAGCTTTCTATATAAAGCTTTTTGGTATTGGTAGATTTCGCTTCCAGTATTAGACTTTCGCCTTGTTTAGTTTCTTCAATTGTCTTTTCCATCACAAATAATCAGTCTGCAAATATAGCTTAAAATAGTCGTTTCTGACAAGATGGCAGACTAACATTTAACAATGTTTTATAGGCATTAGGTAATCCGGCGGTTATTGATGGATTTGACCCACTCGCTTTTGCCACAGTCTTTGCACAGGTGTCTGTCTGTAGGTTGTATTTTTTCGGTGAATCCGCAGAAACTGCACGAATAGACTCCGGGCGAAAGAAGCTGACAGTGTTTTTCGGCGTATAGGGCGGGCAGAATAGGGAGTCCGTACCTGACCTGCTTGTCTTCGTAAAAGAACAAGCTTATGTTTCCGGATACCTCGATAATGGCTTGTTCTATTTGCCCCAAATGCGAGACGCTTTGCTGACGCATTTCAGAAAAAAATTCGTCGTAGCCCAAAGGTTCCTTGTCGAAATTGTCGATAGAGAATTTTCCTTGGGCAATCAGGCAGATAGGCTCACCTTCTATAATTTTATCGATTTTATCGCTTTTGGTTACCAGGTAGGTGGTGAGTTTGTACAATAAGATAATGACCAGAAAAACAACCAGTGCGTTAGCAATGCCAACATCCTTGTAAATCATGGGGTCACCAGCGGCCGAGCCAAAACCGATGATGATGACCAGTTCAAAAATCGAGAGTTGCTTTACACCGCGTTTGCCCAGAGACCGCAACGCAATGAGGATGCCAAGGTACATGATGATGGTGCGCACGACCACCTCAAGCAAAAAACCAAGGTTTTCCTGTCCCAATAAGATCTGATCCCATTCTAAAACTGAATATTCTAGCATAGTATTTTGATAAGGTTTAAAAGTAGGGAACAGCTATTTTTTTGTGTTATGGTTTTCACAGAATTCATAGCAAAAATGCGAGGTAGTCGGTTGTATCCGAAATTCGACGAACGGCCCAAAATTTCGTCCATTAACCCGATGTTTAAAAAAAACAGTTACTTTTGCCGACAAAAGAAAAGCGATATGGCAAAGAATTTAGTGATCGTGGAGTCGCCTGCAAAGGCTAAGACTATCGAAAAATTTCTGGGTAGCGACTATCAGGTAGAGTCGAGTTACGGACACATTGCCGACCTTCCGTCGAAAGAAATCGGCGTGGATGTTGAACATGGCTTTACCCCGAGATATGAAGTGTCGGCCGATAAGAAAGCACTGGTTTCTAAGTTAAGGACTTTATCTAAGAAAGCCGAAATGGTTTGGCTCGCATCCGATGAGGACCGCGAAGGAGAAGCGATTTCCTGGCATCTCGCCGAAGAGTTGAAACTCGACAAGAGCAAAACCAAGAGGATTGTTTTTCATGAAATTACAAAAACCGCGATTTTAAAGGCGATAGATAATCCACGCGAAATCAATTACGACCTTGTCAATGCGCAGCAGGCGCGACGGGTTTTGGATCGTTTGGTAGGTTATGAACTTTCGCCAGTTTTGTGGCGCAAGGTCAAAGGCGGCTTGTCTGCGGGACGTGTTCAATCGGTTGCAGTTCGTTTGATTGTAGAACGTGAGCGTGAAATTCAGAATTTCAAACCTGTGGCGACTTATTCTATTTCGGCAGAGTTTACCAACGAAACCGGGAAAACGTTCAAGGCCAAATTGCCGAGAAATTTCAATACAAAAAAAGAAGCTGAGGATTTCCTTGCGAAAAATATCGGTTCTATATATAAGGTAGCCGAACTCGAAACCAAACCGGCGAAAAAATCACCGGCAGCGCCATTTACCACGTCGACTTTGCAACAGGAAGCAGCAAGGAAATTGTATCTTCCGGTTGGCATCACGATGCAACTCGCGCAACGCTTGTACGAAGCCGGACTCATTACTTACATGAGAACCGATAGCGTGAACCTCTCGAACGAGGCGATGAATGCGGCTCAGGCCGAAATTACCAAGTCTTACGGGAAAGAGTTCAGCAAACCGCGAAATTTCGTCACCAAAAGCAAAGGTGCCCAAGAAGCACACGAGGCGATTCGTCCGACAGATATGTCGCGACACACTGTAAACATTGACCGCGACCAGGCACGTTTATACGATTTGATCTGGAAAAGGACTTTGGCTTCGCAGATGAGCGACGCCGAACTCGAAAGGACGAATGTGAAAATCGAGGCCAACAATCACAACGAGACTTTTGCCGCGTCGGGCGAGGTTTTGCTTTTTGAGGGTTTCCTAAAAGTGTACCTGGAAGGACATGACGATGATGAGGAAGAACAGGAAGGCATGCTTCCGGCGATGAAAATAGGCGAGCAGTTGCAGAATGAATCGATCGTAGCTACAGAAAAGTATTCGCGTGCAGCTGCGAGATATACCGAGGCGTCTTTGGTTAAAAAATTAGAGGAATTGGGCATTGGCCGTCCGTCGACTTATGCACCGACCATTTCTACAATCATCAACAGAAATTATGTAGAGAAAGGCAATCTAGAAGGTCAGGAAAGAAACTATACGCAACTCACTTTGCAATCGGGTAAGGTTACCGAGAAGATACTAAAAGAAAATACCGGATCAGACAAAGGAAAACTTGTGCCGACTGACATCGGGACGATTGTAACTGACTTTTTGGTCAAGAATTTTGAAAGTATTCTCGATTATAATTTTACCGCGAAAGTAGAGCAGGATTTTGATGAAATTGCCGAGGGCAACGTCAACTGGTCCCAGATGATGCAGGAATTCTACAACCATTTTCATCCCAATGTGAAGGAAGTCGAAGCCAATGCCGAAAGGGAAAGTGGCGAGCGAATCCTTGGGAAAGACCCCAAATCTGGAAGACAGGTGAGTGTGCGTTTGGGTAAATTCGGGCCAATGGTTCAGATTGGCGAAGCCGACGACGACGATAAGAAGTTTGCGAGCCTGTTGGCCGACCAGAATATCGGCAGCATTACTTTAGAAGAAGCACTCAATTTGTTCTTGCTTCCGAAAAATCTAGGTACCTACAAAGGTCAGGAAGTAGAAGTGAATAATGGTCGTTTTGGGCCGTATGTGCGACATGGCAGTCTGTTTATTTCACTTCCGAAAGGAGAAGATCCACTCGATGTGACCGTTGCACGCGCACAGGAAATCATTGATGAAAAGCAAAAAGCCGACGCGCCGATTGCCACTTACAAAGGCGAAGGCGTGCAGAAAGGCGTAGGACGTTTCGGACCATTTATCAAATGGAACGGTTTGTTCATCAATGTGAGCAAGAAATACAATTTTGATAACCTTTCACAGCAAGATGTGGAGGAGTTGATTGAAGACAAACTGCAGAAAAATATCGACAAGATCATCCATAACTGGGAAGCCGAAGGGATTATGGTCGAGAAAGCGCGTTGGGGCAAATCGGTGATCACCAAAGGGAAAATCAAGATTGAACTCAACAAGGATATCGATGCCGCTAAACTGACCTTAGATCAAGTCAAGGAAATGATTGAGCAGAAGACGCCGGCCAAAAAAACGGCTGCAAAGAAGGCGACAACCAAGAAGCCTGCTGCAAAAAAAGCTACTGCTAAGAAGGCGACAACTACAAAAAAGAAATAAGCGATGGAACTTAATTTTCTGGCACCAGTAGATTCTGAAATAATTGATTTTATTAAGGAATTGACCTCGCAACATTTGGGAAGCAAGGTTGTTTTTCACACACAGGAGGACTTTCCCGATTTAGATCAGGTAAAGATTGCAATCATTGGGGTTTTAGAGCATCGCGGTTCGCAAAAAACCGAACCTTTTGATTTAACGTATGTGCGAAAAGAGCTTTACGGTTTGTTTCCTGGAAACTGGAATGCTTCTATAGCTGATTTGGGAGATATTTTTCCCGGTAATGCGATCGACGACACCTATTTTGCTGTCCAGCAAATTGTTGCGACATTGCTCAAAAAGAGAATTATTCCCATAGTGATTGGTGGTGCGCAGGATTTGACCTATCCGCTGTACCGCTCCTATGACGCTTTAGAGCAGATGGTAAATCTGGTGGCAATCGACTCGAGGTTTGATTTTGGGAAGGAAAGTGAAGCGATTACACCAGCGTCGTACCTGACAAAAATTGTTTTGGATGAGCCCAATAATCTGTTTAATTTCAGCAATATTGGGTTTCAGACATATTTTAATTCACAGGAAGAGATTGATTTGGTGGAAAAATTGTTTTTTGATGCCTATCGTTTGGGCGACGTTTCGAGTAATGTAGCAATTGCCGAACCGGTTTTCAGGGATGCTGATATTGTGAGTGTAGATTTAACTGCTGTAAAATCCTCAGATTCAGGAAATTTCATTACATTTACTCCTAACGGGTTTAATGGTAAGGAGATTTGTTCGCTTGTACGATACGCCGGAATTAGTGACAAGGTTTCGCTGTTGGGTATTTTTAACCACAATGATACGGCGCAAGAGGCTAGGTTGATTGCGCAGACGATATGGTACTTTATAGAAGGGTTTCACTACCGTTCGAATGAGTACCCTTTTGGTAGTAAGGAGAATTATCTGAAGTATATTATTCCGTCCGAAGACCAAGAGCTTGTTTTTTACAAAAGCAATAAAACAGAACGTTGGTGGATTGAGATTCCGTTTATTTCGGCAAGCAATAATAAACTGAAAAAAAGCACGTTATTACCGTGTTCTTACGAGGAATATCTGGCGGCATGCAATCATGAAGTTCCAGAAAGATGGTGGAAAGCACAGCGCAAGAACATCATATAAGAATTATCGGTTTTTTGCAGTTTTAAGGTAGGGTTTTTACCGCGTCGCCTGTTATTGATATTTGCTATTTGTAATATTAGGATTACGTATAACGTAAATAATTGCACTTTATCGATGTTTTTTGCACTTTATCGATAAATTATTTTTTTTATTTCAAGACAAGTTCTATTTTTGTTTTGGGAATAGATCTGAGAATAAATTTTACAATAATTAAGTTGCTTTTTTGAAAAATAATAAATAGGTTTACGCCCTTAAAATTATGAATACATACATAACCCAAATTTATATGAAGAAATTCATTGCAATTACAGTAATTTCAGCTTTGATGGTCGGCTGTGGCGGATCTAGTGACAAGGGTGAACTGGTAGGAGTGAAAGGAAAGAAATGGCATCCTGAAAAGCCTTTTGGTATGACGTTAGTGCCTGGAGGTTCTTTCATTATGGGTAAATCAGATGACGATTTGGCTAATGTTCAGGACGCGCCTACAAAAACGGTTACCGTTCGTTCTTTTTACATGGACGAAACGGAAATCACCAACAGCGAGTACCGTGAATTTGTGGAATGGGTTAAAGATTCTACTATAAGAGTGCGTTTGGCTATTTTGGCTGATGAAGTTGGAGGTGGTGGTACTGCCGGTGGCGGAACTAAAGGTAAAGGCGGAAAAGGCGGAAGCATTGGTGACTTTGCTTTCAACGACGCTGATCCTGCGAAAATGACTGCTTACGATAAATACATGTATGAGAATTATTACAGTGTAGGTACGGATGATGATCCGTATGCGGGTAGAAAACTCAATAGAAAAGTAAAGTTAATCAAAGACACTTCTAAATACCCGGATGAATATTACACCGAAGTGATGGATACCATGTATCTTCCAGCTGCCGAGGCTTATAATGGATTAAGAACTATTGATGTGAACAAGCTTAAGTTTAGATATTCCTGGATGGATATCCAAGCAGCCGCAAAAGCTAAAACAGGTAAGAGAAAGGATTTTATCAAGACAGAGCAAATCAAAGTATATCCTGACACAACCGTATGGATTAAAGATTTTGCTTACTCATACAATGAGCCAATGCATAATGATTACTTGTGGCACCAGGCCTACTCTCAGTATCCTGTAGTAGGGGTGAACTGGAAGCAAGCCAAAGCGTTTTGCGCCTGGAGAACTTTAAAGAAAAACACCTACATTAAAAAGAAAAAAGGAAGAGATTTGATCAATTCATTCCGTTTGCCTACAGAAGCAGAGTGGGAGTACTCTGCAAGGGGTGGATTGCAATCAGGAGCTTATCCTTGGGGTGGTCCTTATACTAAAAATGACCGTGGTTGTTTCTTGGCTAACTTCAAACCCAACAGGGGAGATTATGCCGCCGACCAATCGTTGTATACGGTAGAAGCCAAATCATTCGAGCCAAACGGGTATAACTTATACAATATGGCCGGTAACGTTGCGGAATGGACGGATTCGTCTTACGATGCAGGTGCTTACGAGTATGTTTCTACAATGAACCCTAATGTGCCAGACGCCAAAAATATGCGTAAAGTCGTTAGAGGAGGTTCTTGGAAGGATGTTGCTTATTTCTTACAAGTGAGTACACGTGACTTCGAATATGCGGATACGGCAAGAAGTTACATTGGCTTCAGAACTGTCCAGGATTATATGGGAACTGTTACCACTGGTAACGCCAGAAGAAGATAATATTAACCACTATTATATTTAACTTAACTAACTAATTTTTTTTTATTATGGCAATTTTAAGCAAAAAGGCAATGAACTTCGCTTACGGTATGGGAGCGGCAATTGTAATCATCGGAGCACTATTCAAAATTACACACATAGAATTCGGTCCTATTACTGGTAACTTGATGTTGACAATTGGTCTTGTGACTGAGGCGTTAATCTTTGGTTTGTCGGCTTTTGAACCAGTAGACGATGAACTAGACTGGTCATTGGTTTATCCAGAATTGGCTGGCGGTGAAGCAAGAAAAAAAGAAGCTAAAAAAGAAGATCCTAAAGAAGCGCAAGGTTTGTTGTCGCAAAAATTGGATAACTTGTTGAAGGAAGCTAAAATCGATGGAGAATTGATGGCAAGCTTAGGAAATAGCATCAAAAATTTCGAATCAGCTGCTAAAGGTATTGCTCCTGCTGCCGACGGAATTGCTGCTACAAAAAAATACAGCGAAGAGTTAACATTGGCTGCTACTCAAATGGAGTCATTGAACAGCTTGTACAAAATCCAATTGGATAGCGCTTCAAGAAATGCACAAATCAATAACGAGGTTGTTGAAAATAACTTAAAACTGAAAGATCAAATGCAGTCATTGACTTCTAACTTGTCTTCATTGAACAATGTTTACGGAGGAATGCTTTCTGCTATGAGCAACAGAAACTAATATCCTACTAACATTTTTATAAACAAAACAAACTATTAGAAAATGGCAGGAGGAAAATTAACCCCTAGGCAGAAGATGATTAACCTGATGTATCTGGTTTTCATCGCGATGTTAGCATTAAACATGTCCAAAGAAGTATTGTCTGCTTTTGGAATCTTGAATAATAAAATTGTAGAATCAAATCGTTTGACCGATTCAAGAAACGAGTCGTCGTTCCAGCAGCTTGCTCAAAAAGCATCTGATCAGCCTGGTCAGTACGGAGACAAGAAAAAGAAAGTTGACGAAATTAGAAAAGTATCTAAAGAGTACAATGACTATTTAGAAGGTATTAAGAATGAAATCACCAAACCTTTTCCAAAAGACAAAGAAGGGAATTTGCCATATGAGCAAATGGACAAAGGTGATTTGATTGACAATATGTTCTGGATAGGCGATAGATTGTCTCCTAAAGGAAAAGAGTTCATGCAGAAAATCCAAAGCTATCCGGCTACAATCAAAAGAATTGGTGGTAGTTCTATAGCCGATTCTGAAATGAAGAAAATCGAGAAAAGGTTCGCTACAGAAAAAGTATATTCTGAGAAAGCCGGAGCTAAGTTAGAGTGGATTGACTACAACTACAAAGGATTCCCGCTTATCGCAACCCTTACTAAGTTGTCGCAATTGCAAGCAGATATTAAGACCACTGAAAGTGATGTGATGAATGGAATGTTCCAATCTGACCTTGTCGCCGCTGCGTCTTTAACGGCATACCAACCAATCGTTGTTCCTGAGAAGACAGCTTTCTTTCAAGGTGAAGCGGTTAAAGGAAAAATTATTCTTGGTAAATTCGATCCATCTTTGACTGCAAAGTCGGTTATCGTAAACGGCCAATCTGTGAAAGCGTCGGCTGGTCAGGCGGACTTCTCTTTCGGAGCGGGTGCTGTTGGAGAACACGAAATCACCGGTTCTTTCAACTTTGATGAAAATGGAAAAGTAGTAAGCTTGCCAATCAAAGGAAACTACGTAGTTGTTCCAAAACCAAACTCAGCAAATATCTCTGCAGATAAGATGAACGTTGTGTACAGAGGGTTGCCTAACCCAATGACGATTACTTTTGCTGGTATTTCGGCCGATAAGGTACATGCCTCTGCTCCAGGATTGTCTCCTGCAGGCAAGCCAGGTGCTTACAATATGAAACCAGGTTCAGGTACAGAAGTTACTGTTAGTGTATCAGGTGAATTGCCGGATAAAACTAAAGTATCAGACAAAAAAGTGTTCCGTATCAAGAACATTCCTGGGCCACAAGGGGCTATTGGTGGAGAAATGGGTAACACTAAAGGAGCAAAATCTCGTCTTGAAGTGTCACAGATTTCAGCTAAATTGCCAGACTTTTTGTATGACTTGAACTTTCAGGTTACACAGTTCTCATTTAAAGTTCCCGGACAAGCTGCAATCGTAGTAAACGGAGACCGTGTAAACGGTCAATGTAAAGCTGCTTTGGCAAGAGCTGGTCGTGGAGACCAAGTAACGATCTACGACATTAAAGTTAAAATCGTGGGTGTTGATGCTGGTGTTGCACCACCAAGATGTGCCCCGGTTATTTACGAAATACAATAATTGATTTAAGTTAGCCGTTAACCTACTTAGATAACTTAGCAAATAAAAAGATGAATTTAAGAAATTGTTTATTGGTAATTCTTTTTGCTGCCGGAGCCAGTGCTTCTGCTCAGTCGAATCTGCTGAACGCAAAAACTCCTGATGAAATTGGCAAGAAAACACCTGCGCAATTAATTTCTGACAACGACAAGCCATTGGCTTACGGATATGTCCACGATCGTGACGTATTGATGGGAAAAACCATTTGGGAATTCATTGACCTTGATGAAAGGATCAACTTCCCCTTGTACTACCCGATCGATACGGCCAATATCGGAAAAGACAGAAGGTCTTTGTTTACAACCTTGTTGAACGGTATCAAATCGGGTAAAATTACCGAAGTGTACGCCGACGATTACTTCAACACCAAGAAGACCCTGAAGGATATGTCATCATCTTTTAAGTATGTTGACACCACTCAAGCGGGTATCGACGAAATCAATAACTACTATGATGATTACAAAAAAGGGACAAGAGTACTTGACCCTCAGTACATCAACCAAAAAGATTTGACCGCCCAAGATATTTCGGGTTACAAAATCAAAGGATATTGGTACTTCGACAAACGCCAAAGTGAATTGAAATACCGTTTGTTAGGTATCTGTCCGGTTTCTCCAGAAGCCCGTGACATCGGTAATGAGAATCCAGACGTAATCGAGTTGTTTTGGGTATATTTTCCGGCAATCCGAGATCAGCTTCATGAAGCCAAGGCGTTCAATGATAGAAACTCAGCGCAGCCCATCACGTTCGATCATCTGCTCAACTCCCGACGGTTCAACGGCGTAATTTACAAAGAAGAAAACGTTTACGGCGATAGGCAAATCTCCGATTACGAGAAGGACAATGCACAAATGCAGCTTCTCGAGTCCGAAAGGGTAAAGGAGAAAATCCGAAACTTTGAACAAGATATGTGGAACTACTAAACAAGTTCTAAATACCATTAAAAACTCTTACTTCCCTAAGTAAGAGTTTTTTATTTTTGTATCATGATTGACTATCTCATTATCGGATCTGGGTTGGCGGGAATTGCCTTTGCCGAAACCGCGCTGCAATACAATAAATCTATATTTGTTGTAGATGTCAACCTCCACAATTCCTCTAAAGTCGCAGCCGGCCTATACAATCCTGTTATTTTAAAACGATATTCCGCGTTGGCCAATGCTGGTGCGCAGCTCGACGCCATGCACACTTTGTACGATTCGCTCCAAGTAAAATTAGGCGTGAAGTTCAAGCATGACCTTGCTATGTTGCGCAAATTCTATTCTATCGAAGAGCAAAACAATTGGTTTGCAGCGGCCGACAGACCTGGTTTGAGCGATTTCCTTTCAACCGATTTGGTATACCAAAAGTTTTCGGGAATAGAATCCCCTTTTGGCTTTGGAAAAGTCAATCGTACAGGTTACGTAGATACGGTAGGGTTTTTAGAAGCTTACCGTGAATGGCTCACGAAAGAAAAGTTATTTTCCAACCAAATTTTCGACTACAACCTGCTCGATGTTCGGGAAAGCAGCATCAACTATAGAGATATTGAAGCCAAACACATCGTCTTTGCCGAAGGCTTTGGGCTGCATGCCAATCCATTCTTTAATGATTTGCCGCTTGATGGCACCAAAGGAGAACTGTTGCTCATCAAAGCACCGCTACTAAGTCTAGATGTCTTGCTCAACACCAATCTTTTTGTACTGCCGGTGGGCAATGATTTGTTTAAGGTAGGCGCAACATACAACTGGACAGACAAAACAGATACGCCAACCGACTCAGCCCGTGAGGAGCTGGTGGCAAGGCTTAAAGAAATCATTACCTGTGATTTCGAAGTGATAGAGCAAAAGGCTGGCGTGCGTCCTACTGTGAAAGACAGAAAGCCTTTACTTGGCACACATCCAGAATTTGACCGGCTCCACATTATCAACGGGCTGGGTACACGCGGCGTGATGCTAGCACCAATGATGGCAAAGATCCTCTTTGATTATATAGAAGACAAAGCGCCGTTACCAACCGAGATTGATATCCGCCGCTTTACAGACAAAGATTAGCTTACTTTTTAACCGACTTTTCGTAAGAGACAAAGAGGTTGATGTAGATATTTCGCGACAGCCTCAGTGTAAGCGGATACAACATCACACTGACCGCTATAATTGTTAGAAACATGGGTGTCACACTAAAATGCAAAAGAAAACACACCACAAAGACAGCAATCGCCAAAGCAACATTTACGGCATAACTCACATACATCGCACCGTAAAAGAATGAGGGTTCGATTTGATATTTGAGTCCACAATGACCGCATTGCTCATTCATTTTCAATACACTTCCCAGATTATAGGGGTTCGATTCGGCATACATACTTTCTTCATGGCATCTCGGACAAGTTCCTGTTAAAATGCTATATAATTTGGATCCTTTTTTTAACATTTGCAAAAAAATTTAGCGGGTTAAAAGCCAGTGCAAATTTACGCAATACCGTGAGGTTTAAAACACAATAAATGCTTAATATACACAATTTGTCGGTTTCGTTCGGCGGAACCTATCTGTTTGAGGAAGTAACCTTCAGGATGGGAGCGGGCGACCGCATCGGCCTGGTCGGAAAAAACGGTGCCGGAAAATCCACCATGCTCAAAATCCTGGCCAAGGATTTCGCCCCAGATTCAGGAAGCATTGCCGCCGAGAAGGAAATCCGTATCGGTTTCCTACGCCAGGACATTGACTTTGAACAAGGCCGAACCGTACTCGAAGAAGCCTATCAAGCGTTCGCCGAGATCAAAGCCGTAGAAAAAAAATTAGAGGAAATCAACCACCAACTCGTCACAAGAACCGACTATGAAAGCGAAGCCTATTCCCAGATCATAGAAGACCTGTCCGATTACACGCATCGTTTTGAATTGCTCGGCGGCTACAATTATGTAGGCGATACAGAAAAAATCCTGCTCGGGCTCGGTTTCAAACGAGAAGTGTTCAACAACCCCACCGAAACGTTTTCAGGCGGTTGGCGCATGCGAATCGAACTCGCCAAATTGCTGTTGCAGGCCAACGACGTTTTGCTGCTCGATGAGCCCACCAACCACCTCGATATAGAATCCATCATCTGGTTGGAGAATTTCCTCAGGAATTATCCGGGCGTTGTAGTGATTGTATCGCACGATAAGATGTTCCTGGACAATGTCACCAATAGAACCATCGAGATATCGCTGGGTAAAATCTACGACTTCAACAAACCGTATTCGCAATACCTTGAATTGCGCCACGAACTC
>Ga0209717_1002116_pt1 | contig 19746 bp, 16 predicted proteins | sample AD_UKC048_MetaG_FD_184418 | JGI IMG/M metagenome (GOLD analysis project Ga0209717, IMG submission 184418) | Active sludge microbial communities of municipal wastewater-treating anaerobic digesters from USA - AD_UKC048_MetaG (SPAdes) (version 2) | ecosystem: Engineered > Bioreactor > Anaerobic >... | reverse complement strand
AACAGTCAGGAACGCTACAGGGAAAGTGATTTACGCCGGAAAGTACATGGCCGTTTGGGAAAAACGCAACGGCAAATGGCTGGTCATCCGGGACATTTACAACGATGATACGAAGGAGAAATAAGAGATGCCCAATCTGACAACTTTTTAAAAGTTGTCAGATTTTCACCTTATCCTATTTATCTGTAAAGTACTTTTTTTTAAAAGCCGGCGGATTTTCCAGGGCTAATGGAAGAGGTGTACAACAATCAGCAACTGGGAACAAACCGAATGGATGCTATCAAATATCCGCTACTCATTTACCCCCAAGTTCTTCTGCCAGCCCGACAAGAAGCCCTTCCGGTCCGCGTATATAACAGAGCCGGTACGAGTTCTCGTACTGTACCACTTCTCCGACGAGCCGTGCGCCACGCTGGACAAGCCTGTCGAGCAGTTCGTCGATGTCCTTCACCGTGAACATGACACGCAGGTAACCCAGCGCATTTACAGGCGCGTTCCGGTGGTCGGCAATGACAGACGGGCTGATAAACCGCGAGAGTTCGAGCCTGCTGTGGCCATCGGGGGTGACCATCATGGCGATCTCGACATGCTGGTCTCCGAGTCCGGTGACGCGCCCGGCCCATTCTCCTTCGATCGTGGCTCGCCCTTCGAGTTTCAGGCCGATCTCGGTGAAAAAAGAAATGGCATCATCGAGGGATTCTACCACGATGCCCATATTGTCCATTCGGAGTAAGTTGTTTTGCGCCATGTCTCTTGTTCCTTTACTTACTTATTGAATAATACGAAGTACTGAATCAACATGGACATACCAATGAAAAGAATATTTTTAAAATCTTCTCTTTTGGATGAAAACTGCCTGAGTAAAGAGACGATGGCTGGTAAGTGGGCAAACATAGCCAGGTACAAACTGAAAGCCATTATTCTGCCTTTGGCGCCTTCTGACGGATGAAAACCACCATAGATAAAGATGATGGCGGAAATGGTGATGAACCAGGAGAAGTAAACCAGATTTTTATTTTGCATAACATTCATCCTCAACATGTTCTAAGGTTTCGCGGTCTACAAAAAGTATTTATGGATGGAAGTAGCAACACCGTCTTCCAGGTTGGAAAGCGTTACTTCATCGGCAATACTTTTTAGGGAGTCATTTCCATTGGAGACGGCGATGCCTAATCCGACTGCTTCCAGCATTTCAATATCGTTGTAATTATCACCAAACGCGATCACCTGCTCCAGTGGATATCCCATTTTCTCCGTAACCAGTTTTTTTATTGCAACGGCTTTCGAAACCAGTTTACTGGAAAGTTCTAAATAAGTAGGTTTTGAACGATAAATATTCAGTTTTTCACTGCACGTTTGAATGAGAAACATTTCCAGTTCGTGAATTTCTTCTTCAGGCCCCATACACATGATTTTATGCGGGCCCTGTACATCACTTTCCCAGGAGTCGAGCAAACTTTCAAAACCTGTGACAATCGGATGAACTTTGGTATTGTTTATTTCTCTGGCAGCCCACTCGTCCATTTTCTGGACATACCAGTCATCATGCAGGTATAAACTGATATGAATACTTGTATTTTTGGTTTGGTTATAGATAACCCGCGGAATTTCGAAAGGAATCGTGACGGATAAAAACAATTCCGGTTCCTGTTCATTTTCGCTGTAAAGCAACACGAGGCCACCATTGTAAGCAATGATGGGGTAGTGTTCAATGCCCAGACGCACCTGGAGATGCCGCATTGCTTTCGGCATTCTGGAGGAAACGAGTATAACAGGTACGTGCGCTTTTACCCTGTTTATTTCCAGCATTGTTTTTTCTGAAAGTTCCCGGTTTTTACCCAGGAGGGTGCCGTCTATATCTGTGCAGATAATGCTGTAATTCATGGATTTAAGTAGGTTTTTTTTGTGTTGGTAAGATTGGATTACTGGTGAAAGATCATCAAAAGTGCCCTTATATGTATTCACTTCAAGCACAGCGTAGCAACCATGGTTTCGACTTGCGGCAAAAGTACAGCAAGTCACAAGAGCGGTAATAAATAAACCCTCGGATTACTCATTACGTTGCATGAAGGCAGATCAGAAAGTTGTCCATTTTGGCAATCGACACAGGCACTTTCTTATCCGTATAAGTCAGGTGCAGTTGTCCGTTGCGGCCCGTGCGCTCGAACCGGTCGACATAGCTGAGATTGACCAGATAACTGTGATGCGTGCGGCAGAACAACGGAGCAGTTAGTTCTGCCTCGAATTCACCCAGACGGCGGGAAGAAGTGAATTTTTCAATCCGCTTGTTTTTCCAGATAACCAGGTCCGTAAAGCTACCGTCGGCCCGGCAATACATAATTTCTTCCGCGTATAATATGATGGTTCCTTTTCGGCTGTCCTGCAAGATAATCCTTTGCTGGCGGGCTGCTTGCAGAACGAAATCTTGCTTTTGTCTGAGTTTTTCCAGAGAAGTTTCTACGGCGTTCTTCAACTGAAATACGCTATAAGGTTTTATCAGATAAGACCAGGGCTGGACCGTATTGATGGCTTGAATGGCATATTGTGGGTACGCGGTGGTAAAAATGACGCCAAAAGAAACCGACCCGCATTTTTCCAGGAAATCGAAACCACTCCCCACCGGCGGCATTTCGATATCCAAAAAGACCAAATCCGGTTGAAGTTTCTCCACCATCTCCAGGGCCTCTCTGACCGACACGGCGGAGCCCACCACTTGTATCTGAGGGCAATATTCACTCAACATATTTTTGAGTGTATTAATAGCGCCCCGCTCATCATCGACGAGGAGAGCGGAGATCAGGCGATCCCGGGTTATTGTTTTTGGGCTTTCCATATACGGTCAGGATAATAGGTGAGAATAATCTGGGTGCCAGATTGTGCAGCGTCATGTTCCGCCAGGTCCTGTATTGTGAATCGCATATTGATGTCATACAAGGCATTCAGGGATTCTATTTTTTGTTGCAGCAAAAGCAACCCTTTGGAGGGTCGGTTGATGCCGGCCCTGCGTTTTTGTCGCTGCGTTTCCTGATATCCCAGGCCGTTATCCGTTAATTCACAACGAAGCTGGTTGTCGGTCCAGGAAAAATGCAAACGAAGCACAGAAGTACCTTCCGGTGCTATGCCGTGTATGGTTGCATTTTCTACCACCGGTTGCAGCAACATAGTGGGAATTAAAATATTTTTTGGAATTTGATCTTCTCCGCTGATCTCGTATAAAAAACGATCTTCAAAGCGTAACTGGTTAAGTTGCAGATACTCCCGCAGATAGGCTATCTCTTCTGTAAACGGCACAAAGGTTTCCGCAGAAAAGTGCATGGTCTGTCGCAAAATCTGCATGAAAAGTGCGATGTATTCGCTGGCCTTGAGCGGATCGGGAGGATGCAAAAATTGTTGAATAGCATTCACAGCGTTGCCGATAAAATGAGGATTTATCTGGGCCTGCAAAGTTTGCAACTTTAAGGTAGAAGCCATGGCGCGTATACGCTGATACGCTAACCGGTGCTGATAAATACGCCAGGCTCCGTATGCAATGATGATCCACAAAAAGACATACAGCCAAATGATTTCATACCACTGTGGCGGTTTTATGATTGTCCAGGTATCGGGAAACCGGCTCCATATGCCGGAACTGCTGATTGCGGTTATATGGATATTGTAACACCCCGATGGCAGATAAGCGCCTAATTGAAATGCACCGCCATCCACCCACGAACTATCTGCGGGCAAGGGTATGCGATGGCTTAATTGAGCGAGCAAATTGTCGAGCGTCCACCAGTAAAACGGCAGGAGGGGCTGATGCTGAACGATCAAAAAACGCAGATTGCCGCGGCTGGTATAATCCAGTCCCGCCAGGGTTAGTTCAACATCTGTGGCGTCCTTCGGTAACATTACTTCGTGTCGGCCACCCAGTGAATCCAGGAGGTGCAACGAAGTATTTCGGCCGGACAGCTGGTATTGAAGGTCGGTAGCATACGTCATGAATTGCCCATTCTGGCTGGGCGGACGCAGGATTAGCCGGGTAAGCCCGGAAACCGTACCAACCCAGAGGGTATCATTTCGTACAAGGACAGCATTTACGTCGTCGTCTGAAAGTCCATCGTGTGCATCATAATGCACCAGTTCATCATCTGCCGCCAGTCCGTATACGCCCCGATTGGTGGCCAACCACACCTTACCGGAAGGCTCGATAAAAAGAGATTGAATATTATCAATGAGATGCTCCAAACGTTTATTAATGATTTCAACTGCACTGACAGCGCCGGCATTTATGGTTGCGCGTATTAAACCATCTTTGGGCGTTGTCAGATAAAGTTGATTGGGGTGTAATTTTCCGATGCTTGTGATCTTTCCTTTCAGGGCAGGAAAATCTTCGCCCCAATTATGCTGGAAACTGTCGCGTTGGGAATACAAGCCATTGATATCACCTGCCCATATATTTCCCGTGGCATCCAGACCAATAGAAGTAAAGCGATGGGGTACAACTTTTTGATTGAGCCACGAATTTATCTGAATATAACCCAACTGTGTAGCAGAGGCGAACCATACTTTATCATGTTGAATAACTGCTGATTTCAGGCTGTATTTCCTGTTATTTCTGGTGAGCCGACTGTAATTCCGGTCGCAGAAATACAGATCGTCATCAGCCACTGCCCAAAAAGCGTCCGCTCCTACCGGTATAATCTGCCGAACCTGGTTGTATTGTTGTAAAGGGTTTAATGCCACCGTTCGAATCGTGTTGCCGTGCATAACATGGATATTGCCCAGATTGTCGCCCAACAATAACTTGCCGTCGTCACTCTGGGCCACAGAACGGATATTCAAAGAAGGGAATTTGCCCTTACCATAGATAACGGGAGCATAGCGCGGCAAGGCAAAAACACCTTCGTCTACGGTACAAAACCACAGTGTACCCTGGCTGTCTTCAAACATTCCCGTCACCTTTTTTCCCGGCAGAAAAACGACCGGATGGCTTAAATCATGAAGTTCGTTATCAAAACAGGTGGCGCCCGACGTCGTGGAGCATATCCAGAACCGTCCCGACCGGTCGGTAAATGCTTGTCCTGTAGGCCGATTGAGAGAGTCCAGTTTTTCGATATGGCCGTTTTTATAATCGAACAGGAATGTAACATCCGGGAAAACATATAAAATACGATTCCCGGATACAGCTGTGGAAAGTGTACCATACGGACCTCCTGTGCGATAAATGATCTCCATTTCCTGGGCAGGGCCAATGCGCATGATATCCATGGATGCAAAGGCCAGGAAATCGGAACCTACCTGTTGCAAACTGTATAGCATATCAGGTGGACGATAAAGTGTAACAACGTTTTGATTGACGTAATAAGCAGTCATAGCCGGTTGAATGTGCCACCGGCCACCTTTTCCATCTTCCCACATGCTATTAACACCGGTGATGAAATTCATTTTAGCCAAAATAGTGTCTTCAGCAGCTGTAATAATGCGGCCGTTTTCCAAATAGCACGGACTTTTCTGGAAACAGAATATCCACAACCTGCCTTTGCTGTCCTCTTTAACTTGTAAGACTTCCGGATCAGGAAGCCCATCCGGAACGCCATAGGTATGAAAGCGCAAACCGTCAAAACACGCCAGGCCTTTGTCGGTGCCAAACCATAACAATCCACGCCGGTCCTGGGTACAGGAATACACCAGATTGCCGGGCAGTCCATCCCGCACGGTATAATGCATATAGGCCGGTTCCTGTGCTGTCGCCATTTGTAACCAAAGACAACAGGCGCCCAAAAGACTTTTGTACATCTAAAAACATTTATTGCGAAAAGGTACAGTAGATAACATGAATCCGAACAGCCATTCAATAACTGTGACATTTAAACACATAACCTTGCAAGCACAAAACCTCGCCATACATGCGCTGCACGGTTATTCATTCATTCGACAGGGTTATGCATTGGTGCTTGCAAGCGGTAAAAGGGCAGCTGTTATTTGCAACATGATTGCCAATCAAATCATGTTTTACATCTATTTGCTTAACCATTCAAACGCTCTCTTTAATGAAAAATCTATTACTGTTGCTTTGCGCAATTTGCGCTATCACGATCACGCTGCCTGCCCAAACTGTTGACAGCCATTGCTGGAACTTCGAGGAATCCTGTTCAGATAAAGGGCATGCTTTTTCCTCCACGGTCAATTGTATTCCCAATGCTTCATCTGCCTATGGGACGGCTGATATCTACAGCACTCAGGTGCCGCCAGCCGTCGATGGTGGCTCCGGTTATGTGCACATGTACGCTCAATACTATGATGGATGTCAGGGCACGGATGGACAACAAGGCGAAGGTATATTCTTGAATTTCAACTTTCAGGTGGGCCATACTTATAAAATTAGTTTCCTGGCAAGAAAACAGGGAGTCCCTGAATTACGGGCTATTTTAGTGAATAATATGCCAAGTTCGGAAGGTGGCAGTATAGATAATGGATGTAATGATACCGATAAGGTACCCGCAGTGCCTCCAGGTTCTCTGAATGTTACGACACTCAGCGGTAACGCCCTACCTACTGCCAACTGGGGAGTATTTACACAAACTGTCACGCCGGGAAGTTCGTTTAATCAATTGTGGTTTAGGCCGAGAACTACTTTAGGTACTAATAATCATGTATTTCTCGACAATGTATGTATCCAGGAATGTCCTTCAGCGACTTTCGAATACGATCTTTGCAAAATAGAAAACCATGACATCCAGGTAACTGCCACAGCGCCTGCCGGCACCACGGGTGAATGGATTCTTTACAACGCCATTAAATGCAATGGCGGCACAGGAAACGACAATATATACGCCGATGCTTTAGCCTGGTCGAGTGAAGCCAATCCGGTATTTAATGTTCAGGTTAATACCGGTTGCTATGTGCTGCAGTATACCGTGGCATCTAGTGTACAAGGTTGTCCCGATATCGTTGTGCGCAAGTTGTTCGATTCTGCTTATGGTGGAAGTACCTGGGTAGGAGGCGCTTTTTTCATGAGAAGCAATTGTGCTTCGCCGATTTATACAGCCAGTTTTACCCCCAGATTTACTGGTTCGAATGCACAACATCACTGGGCCCTGTATAACGCAATTACCCATGAACTAATCCAAACCTATACCACTTCCGGAGCAAGCACGCTTAACATTGTTGTCAACTATGGTACGCCCTATTATATAGAGCATTGGGCGACCCTGTTCGGTACGCCATTGTGCTACAAGTCTGATGTATACTGGGCAACATTCGGCTGCGGCAGTATCAACGGGTTGGTAGAAAAAACAGGTAGTTATCCTCTTTCGGAAACGATAGCAGTACAGCCCACCGGTAAAAGGGCTCTGGCTGACCATTTCACGCCGAAAAACAGCCTGGTGTTTCCCAACCCGGCATCCACGGAGTCGGTGACGCTGCAAGTGAATGATTACGACAAGGCCTATAATGTGGCTGTGCGCGATATTCAAGGCCACCTCATCCAGGCATACAATGATGTAAACACCCCTGAAATGTCGATATCCAGTCAAGACCTAACGGCAGGTATTTATTTCATTCAGATCAGTTATGCAACCGGAGCGCATGAAACACTTAAACTGGTTATTGTAAAGTAGTAATGCACAGGAGTCATTTCTAAAAATACTTGTGGTACTTAAAGAGGCAAAACTTCCGTTCATTTCGCCCGCCACAGGCTCTGTAACGAAGTAAGGCCCGGATAGCAGTTTTTCTAAAGAAAACCGTTGTTCGGGCCTTACACGTTGTAAAGACTTCAAGCCATCATCGGCACTAGTTGCCCTCTATGCAAATTAGGAGACACTCTGACGACGCTGGGCTTGGGCAAAGTGGAAGGTGGGGAAGGGCTGACGAGGTGGAAAAAAATCCAACTATTCGTTTGCGTCTAGTGTTGATAAAACACCACACGCGGCGCTTGAGGTGTGAGTTAGCACCTGCCTAGGGGAAAAGAAGGATGGAACCATCCGGCAAGGCGGGAAAAGATCGTATGTCAAAATTTTTTAATCAACCCAAGCGTAACGATCATAGTACGCGGGCCTTCGTTGTAGAGGTTATACATGATGGATTGCTCTAAGCGCAGGTGTCGGCGCAGGCGGATTTCACTTTTCCAGGAAAAGAGCATACCCATTTCTATTTTGTTGGTATATTCATCTTCCCGGAACACCAGTTGCCCATCTTCGAACCGATAATCCACTGGGATAGTTTGACTGCGGTGTCGCATGGACAGACCTGTTCCCACGCGAAGGGTGGCCAATTTATTGGAACGAAAAAGGATATATCGACAAGTTCCATCCAATTGCCAAATGGAAATGTTTCGCTGGCGCACAATATCCTGCGGATTACGCAACTTGCTCCTGGACGATTGAATAAAATTCATGCGGCTGCCCAACTCCCATCTATGCTTATCTTTACTGATCTCCGCGAACAGCAACAAGCCATAATTATCCGGTCGAGCTGCATTTTGCGAGAATAAGTTAATGATGCCCGCGCCGAATGCGATACCATTGTTGTATTTTTTTTTCTGGGCGCATAAGTTCTGGCAAATCAATAGAAGGCCGATCAATAAAGAGCACTTGTACATATAACTGTTTTTTAATGCCGAAAAAATTTGTCAATATTATGGTATACCTCAATCCCTAGTAGATATGACGAATAAATCTTTTTTGTGGTTGCTTTGGGTGTGTATATTTACAATGCCGGCTGACAACTGCGGCGGCGCAGCGCTTGGGGAGGTGGAAAGAGTGGGAGAACCTGAATAGACGGAAAAGATTGAAGTTGTTGTTAGTTCTCTTTTTTCTTGAGTGCAGTTGCAACATGAAATTCAATGTAAACAAGTCCACAAACAATTACTGTTTCTACCAAAAAGTATACTATTCAATTGTTTTAAGAGAAGGGAAAATAAAAATTACAAGTCCCATTGTGATAATGCAATAAAGCAGGTTCGCAATACCAATTGCTCGACTAAAAGGTGGCCAATTGCCTTTTAACAAGAAAAAGCAAGTCGGTGAATACATGCAAAGACTTGCTGCAATGATGGAAAGCAGGTTTAACGTTGAACAGAATGGCCATGATATATCGCCGTAGTGCCTCCAACCTGCGGCAAAAGTACATTCAATTCCATTGCGCCAACCAGTCCTCGTCTGCTTCCTCTTTATCATGAGGGCTTTCTTCCTGAAATCCCGAACACGCCCTAAATATTTTGAATCGCCGTCCTTCTTCTTTCTTTTAATTTTTTAAAATGAGAAGGACTCAAACCCGTTATTTTTTTAAACTGCGCAGATAAATGCGCCGGACTGCTGTAATGTAGTTTAAATGCAATTTCGGATAAGGTATGTTCACCAAATATGATTAACTCTTTGATTCGTTCAATTTTTAAAGCAATAATAAACTGTTCTATCGTAGTCGCCTCTACTTCGGAGAAGAAATTGGACAAGTATGTGTAATTGTGATCAAGTTCCCTGCTGAGCAAAACGGAAAATTTTACATGCGGTTTATCATCCGATTTGTAAACATAATCAATCATTACTTTTCTAATTTTTTCAATTAAAACGCCCTGTTTCTTTTCTAATAACTCCAATCCTACTTTTTTGATTTTAATGTTCAGTTGATTTTTTTCGTCATCCGTAACGTCATTCCAGGTTTCTATTTCTCCCAGGTCCACTTTCACTATTGATATATGAAGTTCCTCTAATGATCTTGTTACAAAGGCTTTGCAGCTTTCGCAAGCCATGTTTTTCACGTAAATTTTCATGAATTGTTTTAGTATTAAAAAATAAGGTATGCATCGCTATCGCGATCTCAAGCACCCTCTGTTATTTGCGGGATTTGGGGCGTTCCGGGCATCTATTTCCCCGAAAGAATATTGTTGCCCGGAACGATATATGTCTTGCAAAAGGCAAGCCACCCAGCGGGCGCCCACAACTTATCAGTTGAATTGTACCTGCCAGTCCTCGTCTGCTTCCCCTTTATCATGCCACAATAGATCAGGGTTTTCTTCCTGGAATTTTGCCAATGCAGCATCCTCTTCGGCCTGCGACTGCTGAAGGAGCGCCAGTGATTGGGGCGAAGCGGAAACATACGCCGCCAGTTCATCTATCAGATGCATTTTTCCGGCTTCTTCGTCCTCGTTCCAGCATAACATTTGTCCGGGTTCACACCAGGGCCGCTGAACACAACCGGGACAGTAACCCGAGCAGCCGTCGATGTTCCAACCTCCGTCATCTATGTAAAAATGGTCGCTCAGTCTTTCGTACAGGTAAGTGTACAATATGCGTAGAGGCAACTCCTCCCGGAGACAGACGCCGATGCCGGCCTCCTCGATGGCGCTGACCAGTCGCAGGGCTTCGGTTTCTATTTCATCGTCGGGAATAACCGCAGGCGCCCGAAACGCCGCATAACTGCCGGGAAGCATGTACTTAAGTTCCTGGCTGAGAGGTTTACCCTCCAGCCATCGTACGAACCGAAGCCAGTCGCTCCAGGGCGATATACTGGAAAAAATGGGCGGGAATACGTAATCTCCCTTGACAACTTCCATGGCTTCCTGGCTGCCATAATGATCGTATTCGATGATAAATTCGGCCAGACTTTGAAGGCGGAGGTTTTCGAGATCGAGGTCGTGCGGCGTGAATTCCATCACTGCTTCGAGGTCGAGCCCGCGGTTGGAGAACAGGCGCCGGAGCGCAAGGTTTTTCTGGAGGGACAGGAGGTCCGGATTGATTTCCATAATGAAGGTGTTTGTGTTGATGCGTGAAATGGATTAAAGAAAGTGGAGAACAAATTTAGGTTGGTGTTGTGAATTGTGGAAGAGTGGGAGGAGAAATTTTATCTTATACATTTCAACTAACTCCAGCGCAGCGTCTCGGACATGCGGCATCGGCTGCCATTGTCAGGCACATTTTTATATTGATTCTTTTTGTTTCACTACTTTGTATAGCAATATTGTGTGGTAAGAATCTCCTCCGTTCTCATAGTTTACGCTAATCTGCAATTTCCCGTCAGTCTTGGGTGTATATTCTAACCTAAATTTTCCTTTCTCTTTATCAAAATATGTCCAGTTACCGTCGCCATCAATAGTTGCCACATTGAATCCTCTTGGAATGAAAAACTCAAACTTTTGTGGTTCATTTATCAAAAGGGTTTCATTTTTGGGTGCTGAATACATTTGAACAAAAGTTCCCAATTTGAAACATTGAGGGAACTTAGAGGTTGTTTTGGCAGATACACTTTTATAAGTCTCCTTTCCGCTAAATCCTATTTCAAAGTATGCTTCATCAATATTAGGAAATTTTTCATAAGTACTTAATGCAAGTAAAGGTTGTATGAAAGAATGTTTACTGTCTTGTGGAAAATGATTGAAAATGGCTTCAAATGGGTCAACATTGAACCAGTAACCATCAAACTCTTTTTTACTTTGAAGTCTTCCGTTTACGTTTATCCCATTTCCTTGCCCCCAGGTTGCGTCAAATATTCTCCAGTTTCCATCAATTTTTATAATATTCCATGCATGGTTGGTTTTCTTAAATTTCATTCCCGATGAATAACTATATCCTTTTGCATATCCAACTACCTTTTCTATTTCAAGACCCATACGTTGTCCAAGCGCAAGAAATAAATTGCTAAACCCTTCGCAAACTGCCTTTTTATTTGAAAGCACCCCTTCTGCACTATTATCGCCGTCGTTACCGGAATTATAAGAATCATCGTCGTAAACAATGTTTTCGGTAAGCCATACAAAAATTGCTCTTGCTTTGTCTAAATCAGATTTCTTACCCGCTTGTAAATAATTGGACAAAGATTCGAGACTTTCTTCTGCTACTTTCGGGCATTGCCTTGCGTATTTATCAATTCTTGCAAATGGGTTTTTGGGGGCAGGTTGTAATTCATAAGCAAGAGCATCAACGTTTTTGTCTTTTGTCTGATTTTTGTGTTTCGATGGTTTTATTTTTTCCTTTTCCCTGTCCGTCGGCTCAACTTCTTTTTTGGAAATTTTTGAAATGACTGTTGAGATGAATTCCTGATAATTATTCAACCTCAATCCATTGTAATAGCCCACACCAACTAATCCCAGGAAAATAAAAAATATAGCCCAAAGAAGTTTCTTTATATATTTTATCATACTTATTTTCATTTTTTATCGTGCCTAAATACTCGTTTATCGGAATTGCGGCAACCTGCATTACCGCTACAAAAAAACAGCCCTTCGCCCGCTTCCTCCCCGGAAACCAAACAAAGGGCTATCTCCCAAAAATCTTCAACATATCATCAAGCGGCAGTTTATCGCCACTAAAGTAACCCCTCTCCCCCAAAAATCCAAACCCACCCCAACCAATAGTCTTCGTTTAGCGGGTAGTTGCGGGTAGTGGTTTTTCCAAAAGAAAAACCACTACCCGCAACTACCCGCTAAACGAAGACTTCAAACCTTCGGCGCCAACAACTTATACATCACCGGCGTCACAATCCTCGACAACAGCGTCGAAGAAATCAAGCCCCCGATGAGTACATACGCCAGCGGCGAATACAACGGGTTTTCTTCCACGGCAATCGGCAGCAGGCCCCCGATGGCCGTCAGCGAAGTGAGCAGGATGGGCACGAAACGGATCTCGCCTGCTTCCTGAATGGCCTCGTCGAGCCCGCGCCCTTCCACGCGCAACTGATTGGTGAAATCAACGAGCAGAATCGAGTTTTTAACCTCGATACCCATGAGCGCGATCAGGCCGACTACTACAGTGAACGAGAACGGATAACCCGTTGCCATCAGGATCAGCACCGCGCCGATGATACCGAGCGGGATAACGGAGAGGACGATGATCGTGCTGCGGAAGGTTTTGAATTCCAGTACCAGCACCGCCAGCAGACCGAAAATGGTCACCAGAATGATCGTGCCGAGACCGCCGAAGGAGCGTTGAGCACTTTCCTCTTCACCGGCCACCACGTAGTGCACACCTTTCGGGAATTGTGTAGCCGCGAGTTTTTCCTTGATCTTGGCGTTCACTTCGGACGGGAAATAACCCGTTTTGACGGAAGCCGTTACGCCGGTGAAGCGATCCTTGTCGAAGTGCTGGATGAAATTGGGCGAAGGTTTGAATTCCACTTCCGCTACCTGGCTCAAAGGAATAGCCGTACCGAGTACGTTGTTGATGTACAGGTTTTTAAAGACGTCCATGTTGGTGAACACCGCCCGTTTGGGCAAAGTCACGCTCAGGTTGTATTCCTCGCCGTCCTCTTTGGCCGTAAAACTGCCCATATGCAGTCCGGCCACCGCCAGGCGTACCATGCGGTCGATATCGGCCACTTGAATACCCAGCGTAGCGGCCTTGTCCTTGTTGATGCGCACGAACAGGTCCGTTTTGATCGTGGAAATGGGGTTGTCCACGTAAATGGTGCCTTCCGTCGTGGCGATCATGTTTTCCACCTGAACGGCTACGTTGCGCAGCGTGTCGAGGTTGTCGCCGTACACGCGGATGGCAACGGGAGCGTCCACCGGCGGACCCTGTTCGAAATTCTGCACGTTGATGCGCACACCCGGTACGTCTTTGAATTTTTCGCGCAATTCGTCGATGAAGGCGATTTTCACTTTCGGCGGCGTTTTTTCCTGCAACTGCACGAACACCTGCCCGTAGTCGGGACTTTCCGTTTCGCGGATCACGTTGTAGTACACACGCGGATTGCCGCGGCCCACGTTGCTGGCGTACCAGGTCACTTGCGCTTTTCCGCCGGAATAAACCGAAACGGGCGCCACGGAATCGGGCAGCAGGTGATGGTTGCGGTATTCGGGCGCCACGTATTCATTCACCACGGAATCAACGAGTTGTACGAGGCGGTTGGTTTGCTCCAGACTTGAACCGGCCGCCGCTTCCACGTCGATATAAAGCATGGGGCGTTCGGAGGCCGGGAACAGGGCGAAACCCGCTTTGCCTGCCAGCGCCACCACGCCGAAGAAAATAAGGGCAGAAATGACTACGGTGGTTTTTGGCCATTCCAGGCCTTTTTGCAGCAGTTTGGCGTAAGTGCCGGAAATGAGCCATTTCAGTCCGCGCAGGAAAATATTGCCCCTCGGATCGTGGTGTTCTGCCAGTACGCGGCTGCCTAGGAAGGGCACGATGGTGAGCGATACGAACAACGACGCAATCACGGTGACCACCACCGCCATGGGCAGCGAACGAATGAAATCGCCCGAGGCTTCCGGTAAAAATACCAGCGGCAAAAAGGCCAGAATGAGTGTAGCGGTGCAGCCCAAAACGGCCAGGCCAATCTGTTTGGTGGCCAGAATCGCCGCCTCCTTTCGTTTATAACCGTCTCGTAACCAACGTTCTATGTTTTCCACGACCACAATGGAGTCGTCGACGAGAATGCCGAGCGCGATGATCAGACCCACAATACTCAACTGGTTCAGGGAATAGCCCATTTGATCCAGCGCGAACAAACCGATGGCGATACTCAGCGGGATCGAGATCATCACCACGAGGGCGGCGCGCCAGCCCAGCGGCAGCAGCGTGAGCAGCACCAGCAGGATAGCGATGCCGAAATCTTTGGCGAAACGGGTGAGGCGTTTGCTGACGGAATCGTTCTGGTCGAACACTTTCACGTAGTCCATGCTGGAAGGAACGCCGCTGCGCCATTCTTTCACCACGTTGTTCACCTGTTCGCCGACGACGAAAATGTTCTGCTCGTCTTTCATACGTGCGGTGATCCACACGCAACGGGTGCCGTTGATGCGCGCGAGGTGGCGCGGCTCTTCGTAGGCCCAGTCCACATCGGCCAAATCCTTGAGGTACAGTATTTTACCGTTGTTTCCGTTCACGACGGTGTTACGCACTTCGTCGAGGTTTTCGTAGTCGCCGCTGGTTTCCACAAAAAATTTCCGGTCGCCCGCATCGATGGCGCCGCCGGGAATCGACAGGTTTTCACTTTGCAAAGCGCCGAGTACGCGGCTCACGGGCAGACCTTCGGCGGCCATTTTGGGCAGGTTCAGACTGATGCGCACTTCACGTTTCGGGTAACCCCAGGTATCGGCGGCTTTGATGCCGGGCAATTTTTCCAGTTCCTCCTCCAGTTTTTCCGCTTCACGCCGCAGGTCGGCGTAAGAGGCATTTTCACTGACGAGGCTGCCTTGTAAAATGGCCACGTCGGAAGAAGAAAAGCGCTGGATGTTGATGCGGTAAATATCGGCAGGCAGGTCGGGGCGCAGGGCGTTCACCTCGCGCACCAGTTCTTCGTATTTTTTGTCGGTATCCTGCCCGTGTTTGAACTCGATGGTGAGCAGCATGAAGCCGTTGGAAGAAACCGAGCGCATGCGGTCGATGTTCTCCAGGCCACCCAGGCGGGTTTCGAGTTTGTCGGTGATCTTGTTCTCGATCTCGGCCGGACCGGCGCCGGGATATACGATGACGACGTTGTAGCCGGGCGGGGAAAATTTGGGATCTTCCGCCCGCGGCATGTTGAACAGCGAGCTCGCGCCCAGTGCCATAACGAAGCAGAAAATGATAAAGGTGAACTGGCTGTTCTTGACGGAAAATTCGGCGATTTTCATATCGATATGGTGGTGTTTTCCGGTTGTGGAAACACGGAGGAGTTTATTTATTTAACCACAAGGGATTTTATCTAAACCACAAAGGCACGAAGGACACGAAGGCGTAGAGTAGACATCTTTGTGTCCTTCGTGCCTTTGTGGTTTAGATAAATACTAGCGGTAAATCCCCCCCGCGTTTAAAACCGGGAATGAGGGTTCCTAGATTTTTTTCACTTTTTTCTTTTCCGTCAAATACGGTGCGCCGGCCGTCACGACCTCCTGCACCTGCTCCAGTCCGCCGGAAATAACGACCTGATTACCTTCCATAAATGCAATCTGGACGGGTACTTTACGAACGGACGTGCCGTCGGGTTGCAAAGCGAAAACGAATGCACTTTTGCCGTTTCCTTCCACGATGGACTCGATCGGCACAATGGTATAAGGTCTTGATTGTGAAGGCGTAATGTCGACTTGCGCGAACAACCCGGGCGCAAAACGTTTGCCCTGCGGCGTAATGCGTATTTCTACCGTATACAGTCCGCTCACCGGGTCGGCGGCGGGCGCCAGGTCGGTCACTTTACCCGGGAAATTGGTATTTTCATAAGCGTCCATCATCACTTTGGCCTGCATACCGAGGTTGAGGCGGGCCCAGTCGCGGTCGCTCACGTTGATCTTGATGACCCAGTCGTCCTTGCCCGTTTCGAAGAGCACAAATACGGGCGTGCCGGGACCGGTGATCTCGCCTTCGTTCATCAGTTTTTTGATGATTTTACCGCTGCGGGTAGCGCGGATTTCGGCGTATTGCTGGTTGAACTGGGCAATACGCGCCGTTTCTTTGGCGATATCGCGGCCCGTAGTTGCATTTTGCAGCAGTTCGAGTGTGGCGCTGCTGTCTTTGTACAGGCCGTCTACCCGGCCCAGGTCGCGCTCGGCTTTGGCGAGTCCCTGCTGCGCCTGCGCCACCTGCGCGTCGATCTCGGTTTTGTCGAGCACGGCGAGCAGTTGTCCGGCGCGCACCACGTCGCCTTCATCCACGTAAATCTTGCGGATTACGCCGCCGATCTTGAACGACAGGCGCTGCTCGGCGGACGAACTCAAAATGCCGCTGGCATGAATCGGCAACGCGATGGTGCGCTGCTGCACGGTGGCAGTGTGAACGGGAATGTATTCTTCGTCAGCAAGTGCGGGAGCGTTGCTTTTGGCGGCGCTTTTTTCACCGCAACCGCCCAGCAGGCAGAACAGGCCGATGAGCGCGACGGTCACGAGGACCGGCATGGCAAATTTTTCGAGTGGAATAGAACGTTTCATATATGGAGAGATTCGTTTTTTGATGAGTTTCTAGGTTGAGAGGATATCAGAATGCGGGGGAATGAATATTCGGTTCGCGGCCTACGTTTACTAAACTTTTTCAGTTTAGTAACGTATCAGGTTGGCGACGTCTACGTTTACTAAACTGAAAAAGTTTAGTAAACATAGCATCAAAGTCCGGCAGCCTGACGCAGTGCGGCGTCTTTCAAAAGCACATCCGACCAGGCCAGCACATTTTGCAGGCGGGCCACGGTGACGCGGTTTTGGGCTTCGAGGAATTCGATCAGCAGTACCTGGCTGGCACGGTACTTATTCTGCACGATCCGGAACGTTTCCTCGGCGGCGCGCAGGCCCACCTGAGTGGTCGCGTGTGCGTTGCGGGCGCTTTCGAGGTCGTTCCAGGCGATGGTAATTTGCAGCGCCACCTGTTGCTGCACCTGCTGGTATTGGGTATGAATTTTTTCGGATTCGATGCGCGCTTCCTGGGTTTTGCTTTTGCGCTGGCCGCCGTCGAAGAGATCGTAGGTGAGGCCGATCTGGGCGAGTGCGTAGGCTTGTTCCTTGTTAAATTTGTAGCCGTAGCCCTGAAAACCGAGGCTGCCACCGATATAAAAATCGGGGATTTTGGAATTGGCGTCGTTGCGGCGAACGTCCGTTTCGGCAGCCTGCATACCGGCGCGGAGGGCGGCGAATTCGGAGCGCTTTTCCATGGACTGTGCGATGAGCGCAGTGGGATCGTACACCGGCACAGTTGCACGAAGCAAAAGCGTATCGGTCTTGATTTCGCTGTTTAAATCCCTGTTAATCAAAAAGTTGATGTATGCTTTGGCGTCTTTTTGCGCCTTGCGGAGTTTGATGATTTCGAGGTCGGCCTTGCTGAGTTCGTAATCGGCAGTAGCAGTTACGTCGCGGGTGGCCACGTTGTTTTTTACCAGCGATTCGTTGAAGCGACGCAATTCCTGAAGCACCGTTTTGGTGTTCAGCCAGATTTTTTCGCCTTCCGCAGCCTGTAAAAACTGGAGATAGGTTTCGGTGATCTGGTAGCGGAGTTCGTGTTCGTAAGCGGCTTTCTGGGCGGCTTTGGACTGGAACAACTGCTGCTGGATGTCGCGGTTGTAGCGCAGGTCGGAATTGTAAAGCGGAAAAGCGAAACTGACCTTGGTTTCGTGAAAGTTGTTGGGCAGGAACTGGATCTGCTGGTTTTCCAGCGTCGGGAACTGGCTGGTTTGCGTGATCTGGTTCAAAGTGCTGTACACCGGGTTCAGCAGGTCGCCGATCGGGAAATCGATTTTCCGGCCGCCGGCTGCTACGGTGTAGTTGGCTTCGAAAGTGAGGCGCGGTAAAAACAGCGATTTTGCCTGCCGGATACTTTCCTGTGCCTTGCGCAGATCGGCATCCTGTTGTTTGAGCGTCAGGTTGCTGCCGATGCCTGCCTGCACATAAGACTCCAGTATATCGGACTGCTGTGCATAAACATTTGAAAAACAAATGCTTGTGATAATAAATAGAAGAGGGTGAACCAGGTTTTTCATGTATAATAAAACAGTTTTAATAAACTGAACAGTGTTTACTTTCGGGTACAAAAAAATGCAACGCGGACAGGTTGCAGAAACAAAAACCGCTGAACGGTAGATTTTGAGGGTTGAACCGTCAGATCGGCTATACGAAATGAAATAAGGTTTTTTACAAGGTTTCGGCCATTTTGATCAACATGGCAAACGACTTGCGTGCCAGTTCTTCGCGCTCCTTGGGCGGGTACATGCGCATGCGGTCGCGAACGAACAGGGAAACGAGTCCGTGCGCATGGCACCACAGTGTATAGGCGATGGTTTTCGTGTCCGTACTTTTGAAATATCGCGCGTCGATACAGGCCTGTACAGTGTCTTCAAAAAACTGATGTACGGACATGCCAAGTGCCCAACAGTCTTGATTCTCAACGGATTCCATCGGTGCACGGATGATAAACAGCAGGTCGTACAGGCCCGGATGTTTCATGCCGAAATCGATGTAGCGCCGCCCGAATTCTGTCAGCCGTTCCCATGGATTTTCAATCATTGCAACGGGCAACAGGTGGTCGCGTTTGACCGCCGCCGCTTCGTATTGCAGCGCAAAAAAGATATCATTCTTGTCTTTAAAATACAGGTAAATGGTAGCGGGGCTGTACTCGATGGCTTCGGCAATATTTCGAATGCTTACTGCGTCGTAACCCTTTTCCCGGAACAGGTTCAGTGCCGCGTCCAGAATGGCCTGCCGCATTTCCTTTTTATCCCGTTCTTTTCGGTCTGTGATACTCATGAAGGAGGATTTGAGGACAGGGAGTATTTGAGTATTTAACTGATTATGAGGAAAATACGCAAATTAACTGTCCTTTTCTTGAAATTAACGGTGCAAATTTACTGAACAGTGTTTAGTAAATGCAAATATAACCGTGATTTTTTGACTATGATTTTTAGGTGATTATTATGATGGACATGATTTGGCCGTGAAATAAGTGCGGCGTCTGCATTTTTCGAGCAGCCAAATCATGTCCATCATAATAATCAACTAAAATCATAGTCAGAAATCAAACTTCCCCCGCGACCACCTCCCACGTATGGTCGCCCAGCAGGCGCACGGAAGCGATGTGTTCGTAGGGTTGTCTGCGGCCCCATTCGTTCGGGGCGATCATGGACAGCAGGTGCACACCGTCCGATTTGCGCTGGTACAAGTGGTAATGGTGGTGAATGACCGGTTGGAAAGGAATATCCGCCTGGTAAATGACCTCGGAGATATTCATACGTTCGCTGAGCGACTTGGCCTGGTTCATGAGCGTTTCCATCTGCTTGCGCAGTTGCTCCATTTGCCGGTCCGTCTGGTCGTACATGGCAGTCATGGCGTTGCCACGGATACGGCCCTTGTCTTCCGGGCGGATGACAGCGCCACCGGCCGTGTGC
>Ga0209717_1002112_pt1 | contig 19781 bp, 18 predicted proteins | sample AD_UKC048_MetaG_FD_184418 | JGI IMG/M metagenome (GOLD analysis project Ga0209717, IMG submission 184418) | Active sludge microbial communities of municipal wastewater-treating anaerobic digesters from USA - AD_UKC048_MetaG (SPAdes) (version 2) | ecosystem: Engineered > Bioreactor > Anaerobic >... | reverse complement strand
TTTGCCGATTTAAGAGCAGAAAAGTATTTAAAAAGATATAAAAGAAGAAAAGGAGTCGATACGGCTCTTTTTATTGGCGGAGCAGTTTCAGTTTCGACAGGTCTGGCTCTTTTCATTCATGATAAATCCGGAGGAGAAAATCCGCCGGGTGCACAATATGGTTTGATGTTCGGTGGAATCTCATTAATGGGACTTGGGCTGCTTATGTATCCGTGGACTGAAAAAACATTGGAAGTATCAAAATGGTATGAAAATTCAAGCGAAAGAATTAATATTAAAGAAGACACTCAACTTTATGAAAGATTAATTCATATTGAAGCAGACAACACAGCAAAAAAATACTCTTCTAAAAAATTCAGGAACGCAGGAATCGGCTTGTTAATGATGTCCATCCCGTTGACAGCATTGGCTGTTTACGGGTTTTATGACAGCTATAATATTTATTTAACGAAAGAAAAAAGCAAACAACCGGAAGAGCAATCTACAAGCGGGGTGCCTTTTGAAAACATAGGGCTTGTTTTAACACATTTTCTTCAATTGAGCTCCTTTACTCCCGCAATCCTTTCTATCACTGGCGGATCGATCCTTCTGTATAAATCCTTGAAATACAAACAACTCAACACAGAACCCTCAATTCTGACTTTAAGCAGCATTGCTCCAATAATTGATCCTGTTTCAAAGACTTACGGGATTGCGCTGGGATTTTCGTTTTAGGTTATTGCAATCGGTACGAACTCAATATTTGCCCTTTTCCGTTTTCGTGGCATAATTCAACCGGATTTCTGAGGAGTTGTCATGGAATTTAAATTAAATTCAGCGTTTAAGCCGGCGGGAGATCAGCCGCAGGCTATTGAAAAGCTTATTGAACGGTTTAAGAACGGTTCAAAGAATGAACTGATACTCGGTGCGACAGGAACCGGCAAAACATTTGTAATGGCTAATGTTATCAGGGCATTAAACCGTCCGACTCTTGTCATTGCACACAATAAGACCCTTGCCGGACAGCTTTATGGCGAGTTCAAGAATTTCTTTCCTGAAAACAATGTCGGATATTTCATCTCGTTTTATGATTACTATCAGCCGGAGGCATACATTCCGACAACTGACACATATATCGAAAAAGATGCTTCAAGGAATGACGACATTGACAGAATGCGCCACTTTGCCACTGCGAGCTTACTTGAAAATGAGCAGTGCGTGATCGTCGCTTCGGTAAGTTCAATTTACGGCATCGGTTCTCCTGATGCATACAGAGGACTTACTTTGAAACTTTTCACCGGCAACACTTTTCCGCTAAAAGATCTTTGTGCCGGGCTTGTTGAGATCCAGTATGAAAGAAGTCAGTTCGATCTGAACCGGGGAAAATTCAGGGTTAAAGGTGATGTTGTCGAGATATTTCCTCCTTATGAAGAGGAAATTGCGATAAGGATCTCATATTTCGGTGATGAAATTGAAGAAATTGCACTGATCAAACCGTTTGAAGGGAAAAAGATCAGGAATCTCGACAGTGTCAGAGTATATCCTTCAAGCCATTATGTAGCTGAAAAAGAGACTTTGAAAAAAAGTGTCGAGTTGATAAGAACCGAGCTTGAAGAAAGGGTGAAATATTTTGAGAAAAACAATAAACTGATCGAAGCACAACGAATCTATGAAAGGGTGACCCAGGATGTTGCAATGCTTGAAACTGCCGGATATTGCTCAGGAATTGAAAATTATTCAAGATATATAACTAACCGTGAAGTAGGTGATGCACCACCTACCCTGCTTGATTATTTCGGGGATGATTTTCTTGTCATAATTGATGAAAGTCACGCAACAATTCCGCAGATCAGAGGAATGTATCGCGGGGACAGAGCAAGAAAAGATGTCCTTGTAAACTACGGATTCCGCCTGCCGAGCGCACTTGATAACCGTCCGCTTAATTTTGAAGAATTTGAAAGCCGGCTTGACAGAGTTCTTTATGTTTCTGCAACACCTAGAGAATATGAGATAAGCCATGTATCTGAAGTTATTGAACTTATCAATCGTCCTACTGGACTTTTAGACCCGATGCCTCAAATTCTTCCTTCAAAAAATGAGATAGATACCCTTTATGATGAAGTTGTAAAAGAAATTTCAGAAGGGGGAAAAGTTCTTGTCACATCGCTCACAAAAAAAATGGCGGAAGATCTGACCGATTTTCTCAAAGAAAGAGGAATCAGGGCAAAATATCTCCACAGCGATATTGACAGCATCGAACGGCTCAGGATCGTAATGGATCTGAGAAAAAACCTGTTTGATGTTCTTGTCGGAGTAAACCTTCTGCGTGAAGGGCTTGACATTCCCGAAGTTTCGCTTGTTGCGATCCTTGATGCCGATAAGGAAGGATTTTTAAGAAGTGAGTCAGCTCTCATTCAGACGATGGGAAGAGCGGCAAGAAATTTGAAAGGACGAGTGATCCTTTTTGCCGACAAAATGACCGATTCAATTAAAAACGCAGTTCATGAAACTATGCGTCGTCGCAAAATACAGCAGGAATTCAACGAGTTACACGACATTACACCGAAAAGCATAACAAATAAGACCATCCTTGACATCGAATCCCACATCCCCGGAAAATCAAAAGACGGCATCAAAAAAGCACCTAAGCACAAAATGCTCAAAATCATCGCGGAACTCGAAAATGAAATGAAACGGGCCGCGACAGAATGGGATTTTGAATATGCCGCGATACTCAGAGATAAGATATTCCAGTATAAAGCCGCGATGGAAAAATAGTTCAGGACTTTCCAAGAACCTTTACAAGTATTTCTACAAGTCTGTTGTAGAGGTCCTCTCTCTGGATGGCTGTGAATATTGCCGTTATGATTACAGGGATGATAAGAAGGAGAAAATATCTGAGTTCTTTTCCGTTGACTTCCTTGATGTACTGTTTGTCGGGATAGAGGTCTCTAATTCTTAGTTTGGTCCTTGTTTTCTGTTCCCTTTTCTGCATCCTGACTGTCGGTTTCCACTCACGCGGTTTGCCCGACTCCTTCTTTTCCTTTTCAGGTTCCTGCGGTATTGAATCAAGATTGCTTTCAAGAGATAATCCCGACATCTTAAACACCTTTATTTCTGTTTAATATTGAAGCTTTTATGAATGCCATGAAAAGCGGATGGGGTGCAAACGGTTTTGATTTGAATTCAGGATGGAACTGACACCCTAAAAACCACGGATGATCCTCTATCTCAACCATTTCAACAAGTCCTGTCACTTTGTCACGACCTGTTATCTTAAGCCCGCACGCTTTAAGTTCTTCTTCAAATTTTGAATTGAATTCGTATCTGTGACGGTGCCTTTCGCTGATTTCTGCGCTCTTATATGCCTCAAAAGCATTGCTCCCCTTCTCAACAAGACATGTGTATGCACCAAGACGCATAGTTCCGCCGAGGTTCTTTATGCTTTTCTGCTCTTCCATCAGGTCAATGACTGGATAATTAGATTTTTCATTGAATTCCTGTGAGTGTGCATCTTCCATTTTACAGACATGCCTTGCAAATTCGATCGTTGCTATCTGCATACCCAGACATATTCCGAAAAACGGAATTTTATTTGTTCTGGCATATTCCACCGCTTTTATCTTCCCTTCGATACCCCTTATGCCGAAACCGCCAGGAACGAGAATTCCATCCGCCTGCTTGAGACAGTCAACATCGAGTTCACCCTTTTCGAGCTTTTCGCTGTCAATATAACATAAATTCGTTGTCCTTCTGTTTGCGATCCCTGCATGGATAAGTGCTTCGTTAAGACTCTTGTAAGACTCCTTCAGATCGACATATTTTCCAACTATTGCGATAGTCACTTCACCTTCAGGGTTCTTTATGTTCGAATTGATCTTCTCCCACTTCTGCAACCCTGCACTCCTTGACCAGATGTTGAGATATTTTGCAATTATGTCATCAACTCCCTGTCTGCTGTAAAGAAGCGGAAGTTCATATATGCTGTCAACATCGGTCGCTGAAAATACCGCTTCTTTCTTAACATTGCAGAAAAGTGATATTTTTTCTCGCATATCTTCAGTAAGCTCCTTTTCACAGCGGCAGAGCAGTATATCGGGCTGGATACCTATCATCCGCAGTTCCTTGACACTGTGCTGGGTCGGCTTTGTCTTAAATTCGCCCGCCGCCTTAATGTGCGGAACAAGTGTAAGATGAATGTAAAGCACATTTTCTCTGCCCACATCGTATGCATACTGCCTTATAGCTTCAAGGAACGGAAGACTTTCAATGTCTCCGACAGTACCGCCGATCTCAACAAGAACAATGTCAGCGGTCTTTCCGAGATTGGTGATCTTGCTCTTTATCTCATTAGTGATGTGAGGAATTACCTGAACAGTCTTGCCGAGATATTCTCCTCTTCTCTCCTTGCTCAGAACGGCATCATATATCTGACCGGTTGTGAAATTGTTATCCCTTTTAAGAGTAACATCGCAGAACCTTTCATAATGTCCAAGGTCAAGATCGGTCTCAGCACCGTCATCTGTCACAAAGACCTCACCGTGCTGGAAAGGGCTCATTGTACCGGGATCAAGATTGATGTAAGGGTCGAACTTGAGCAGATTGACCTTTATCCCCCTGCTTTCAAGAAGGGCACCTATCGTTGTTGAGGCAATCCCTTTGCCAAGAGAGGAAACAACACCGCCTGTAATAAAAATGTACTTTGTTTTCTTATTCATTTTAACACCTGTATCAAAAAATCACTTTAAAACATCAAGTCCCGGCAATGTTCCGTTTCTTAAAAGATCGAGTGAAGCTCCGCCGCCTGTTGAGACATAGCTGAATTTTTCATTTAAACCTGCTTTTTTAATAAGCAACGCTGTTTCACCGCCTCCTGCAACAGTATGGGTCTTCAACTTTGCAATGGCTTTTGCAAGGTCTATGCTCCCTTTAGCAAACTGTTTCTTTTCATAGACACCGACAGGCCCGTTCCAGAAAAGATGGTTGCATCCTTTCAGTTTTTCCTTGAACAGCGCAAGTGTTTCAGGTCCGATATCAAAAGCGGAAAAACCTTCGGGAACACTTCCGTTACTGTAAACTGCCGTCTCTGTAGAATTGACTGTTTCAGCAACTATGTGATCGACAGGAAGAATAAGCTCGACACCTCTTACCTCAGCACCTTTGATCAACTCTTTTGCTGTCCCTATTTTATCTTCCTCAACCTTTGAAGAACCGAGTCTTACCCCTTTTGCTGCAAGAAAGGTATGTGCCATTGAACCGCCGATAATTATTCTGTCTGCAACTTCAAGCATGTATCTTACAGTTGAAAGCTTTTCGGAAACTTTAGATCCTCCAACGATGAAACAGAATCCGTCACCTCTTTTAAGTCCTGAGAACTTTGAAAGTTCGTCAATTTCCTTTTTCATCAAAAATCCCATCCCTTTTGTATCCATTATCTGGGGAAGGGCGTTGACAGATGCCTCTTTCCTGTGCGAAACACCGAAAGCATCATTGATGTAGATATCACACATCTTTGCAAGCTCTCTTGCAAAAGAAGAGGAATTCTTCATCTCATCTTCGTTATATCTCAAATTTTCAAGAACAAGAATGTGTCCCGGCTTAAGATCTCTGACCATCTGCTGGGCACCCATTCCGACACAATCTTCGAAAAAGAAAATGTCGTGATCAAGAAGTTCCGCGAGAGCTGCGGCAACGGGTTCAAGTGAAAAAGCGGGATCTCTTTCTATTTCCGGACGACCCATATGGCTTGCTATGATAACTCTCGAGTTGTGCTCAACGGCATGTTTTATAGTGGGGAGAGTTTTCCCGATGCGTTCAATATCTATCTTTCCGTCATTATCAAAAGGGTTGTTGAAATCGGTTCTTATAAAAACCCTTTTTTCTCTGATCGCCAGTTCATTTATGCACTTCACATTTAGAGTATCAAGAAAGCCCATATGAGTCTCCGTTAATTGAGTTATCAGAAAAGTTTTGTCAGAACATCATACATTCTGTTGCTGTATCCCCATTCATTGTCATACCAGCTGAGAAGTTTTATCATTGTCCCCTGCATTACTGCGGTATTTTTCGCATCGAGTATGGATGAGTGAGGATCGCCGTTAAAATCTTTGGAAACAAGGGGCTCGTCACAGTATCTGAGTATACCTTTCATCGGGCCTTCAGCATATTCTTTCATCAATTTATTGATCTCTTCAGCAGTTGTCTCCTTTTCAACGACAAAAACCACATCGACAACGCTTACATTCGGTGTAGGAACGCGGATGGAAATACCGTCAAGCTTACCTTTCAGTTCAGGAATGACAAGCCCTATCGCTTTGGCTGCACCGGTTGTTGTCGGTATCATGCTGAGCGCGCCTGCTCTCGCTCTTCTGAGGTCTTTGTGCGGAAGGTCAAGAATTCTCTGGTCGTTCGTGTATGAGTGGATTGTGGTCATGAAACCGTGCTTGATCTTAAAATGCTTGTTTATTACATGGGTGATGGGAGCAAGGCAGTTCGTGGTACACGATGCGTTTGAAATGACATTGTGCTTTTGCTTGTCATAAAGAGAATCGTTGACACCGAGAACAACTGTAAGATCTTCTCCTTTAGCCGGAGCGGAAATGAGAACTTTCTTTGCGCCTGCCTGAATATGAAGGTCCGCTTTTGCTCTTTCGGTGAAAAGTCCTGTACACTCAAGAACTGCATCTACATTAAGCTCTTTCCATGGAAGTTTTGAAGGATCTTTCTCTGCGATTATCATGATCTCTTTGCCGTCAACAGAAATAGATGCCTCGCCTGCTTTAACTTCGTGATCCCAAACTCCGTGAACGGAATCATATTTCAGAAGATGTGCAAGGGTTTTCGGATCTGTGAGATCGTTGATAGCAACTATCTCGATCTTCTCGCTTTTGTCAGCAATTCTGAAAACAGCTCTCCCGATACGCCCGAAACCATTGATAGCCACGCGAACTTTGGTCATGAATGCCTCCTTCAAAAAAAATTAGTCGTTTATATCCTTATTTAAATCAGAACCTTGCTCTCTTTTATAAAAAGCCCTCTGCATCATATATATCTGCTTTGTCCAGTTTCCTTCCATCTCTCCTGAAAAACCTATATTAACAGCATCAAGATTCGCATCAAGATTGTCACACATTGAAACTATAATTGCTTCCATCGTTTTCGGTTTTTTTGGTGAACCGAACTCATACTCACCATGATGGCTGAGCATTATGTGAAGAAGCTCAACCTTAAGATCGCTGTCATCAGGACAGCAGGTTGAAAGAAGCTTCTCAACCCATGTCGCTCCCATGTAGATGTGGCCGAGAAGCTTGCCTCTGTCTGAATATCTTTCAACTAGAGCGGTCGCTGTATTGAGCTGAAACTCAAAAACCTTGCCTATGTCGTGTATCAGTGAAGCAAGAACGACCAGAGAAACATCGACCGGATATCTTTTTTCATATTTGGCCGCTATGTCAAAAGCCATTTCCGCAACATTCATCGAATGTTCCCACAGTCCTCTTCTGTAGGCGTGGTGCATACTTCTTCCGGCAGGAATTGCCGTAAAAAGCTCCCATACCTTCCCGCTATTCTCAAAGTTCTCAATTACCTTTTTATGATCATCCTTAAGCTTGGAACAGGTGTTTTCCCATCTCTCGCTAAGCTCAGAGGCCGAGAACACAGATTCCGGAAGAATGCCTCTGCACTCTGAATCGATCTTTTCAGGCGGAACAGTTTCAGCGTCAGTTATCACAACCTGAGTATTCGTCTGATACTTTGTCACTTTGCCTGTCAGTATTTTTACAACATTTCCCGGCTGAAGCGCCGCTTCAGTTTCAGGATTGATATCCCATACCTTGCCGTTGACCTGATTAATTCCGTCAAAAAGCTCGAGGTCCATATAACGCTGGCTGTTCTTTCCTGTTTTTACAGCCGATTTTCTTACAAGAAAATAAAGATTTGAATCAGGAATTATTATATCACCTTCATCAAGTTCAGTCACCATAACTCTTTTTCTTACCATTTTACCACCAATAACAATAAACAAATAAATAGAATTCAGACATTTTACCCTGCCGGGCAAGCATAATCGTTGCTTCGTAGGAGAAGATATACTTTCATGCAGTAAAAATCAATCAAATTTTATCCGTTAAAAGATTTCTTGAGAAAAATTTGACTTTTGCTCCATTTAAAACAAACTGAAAACTGATTTCGTTTTTTAAGTTTCCAAAGTTTCCGGAGGTGTTTAATGAGCGATGTTATCAAAGAGCAGGTTGTTAATGAGGCAAAAAAGCTTTTCTTCGTTTACGGTTTTAAAAAGGTGAGCATGGATGAAATTGCAGCTGCATGCAAAATGAGCAAAAAAACCATTTACCAGCTCTATTCATCCAAAGATGAGCTTATCCGCGAATGTGTCGACAGAATATCAACGGAAAAAGTGTCGGCCATACACAGGATACTTGATTCAGAGCCGCTCGTGTCAGGTGAGCTAAACGGAATGTTTGAGATATTCGGCACTATAAATCAGGATGTGTCGGAGGCGATGATGCGTGACATGAGCTATTTTCCTGATGTCTGGAACATGATCGAGGAAAAAAGGATGACCGTCTTTGCACGAATGGGTGATATCATCGAACAGGGAAAACTGGACGGAAGCATCAATCCTTCTTTGAATGTTGATCTTTTTCTCCGTATTTTCATGGGAATTCTGCAAAGATTTGCCAACCCCGCAATGTTTGCAGAACTGAATTTGCGTCCTTCCGAATTCATTGAACAGATGAAAATGGTCGTTTTTGAAGGGATACTGACTGTTAAGGCAAGGAGACAGTAAAATGAAAAAATATTTAGTAATTCCAATAATTTTTATTTTTGCAGTATTTTCTTCATGCCAAAAGGTCGAACCCACTGTGCTCACCCTTTCCGGAACGGTTGAATCAAAAGATGTGAGGATCTCTTCACTTGTGGGCGGCAGAATAACTGAGGTCAATTATGACGAGGGAGATGAAGTAAAAAAGGATTCCATCATTGCAAAGATCGACTGCCGTGACTACGAACTTCAGCTTGCTCAGGCGGAAACAGTCATAAGCGGAGCAAAGGCAAAGCTCCGGCTTATTAAAAGCGGTGCAAGAAAAGAGGATATCGCTTCAGCTTCCGAATCAAATAAACAGGCACAGATTGCACTTGATAAGGCAAATAAGGAATATGAAAGGTTTGAAAAACTGTTTGAAACGGGAAGTGTCACTGAAAAAGAACTCGATGACATAAAAGTTGTCCGCGACAGGGCACAGTCACAGTTTGACCAGAGCCGCCATATTCTCGAAAAGCTTCAAAACGGTGCACAGATAGAGGAGATCGATTCAGTTATAGCATCTGTAAAACAGGCAGAGGCATCAAAAGCCATTCTTTTAAAAAAGATCTCTGACTGCGTTATCCTTTCACCTTCTGATGGAACTGTCCTACACCGGCTTGCAGAACCGGGTGAAATTGCAAGCCCCGGAATGGCAATATTGACTTTAAGCGATATAAGCAAAGTAAGAATCAGAGCGTTTGTACCTGAAAAAGAGCTCGGTCACATAAAAAACGGAGCCGAAGTGCAACTATTCATTGATACATTCCCGAAAATCAGTTTTTCAGGAAAGATCGCCTCAATATCAACTGAAGCGGAATTCACGCCGAAAACTATTCAGACCGCAGATGAACGGGTAAAAACTGTTTATGAGTTCAAGGTGATCGCTGAAAACAAAGACCGTATCTTCAAGCCCGGAATGCCTGTTGACATCGTAATTGATAAAACTGAGGCGGTATTTTGAGTACTGTTCTTGAAATAAAAGAGGCATCATTTCTTTACGGAATGACCAAAGCGCTTGACGATGTCTCTTTTGAAGTAAAAAAAGGTGAAACTTTCGGCATGATCGGCCCTGACGGAGCAGGGAAAACAACTCTCATACGGCTTTTCTGCGGACTTCTGAAACCGTCATCCGGAAACTGCACAGTGCTTGGATTTGATACTGTAAAAGAAAAATATCAGCTTATTCCGAAAATCGGCTATCTTTCGCAGAAATTTTCGCTTTACACCGACATGACCGTTTCTGAGAACATAAACTTTTTTGCAGATATCCATAAAGTAAGAAATTATTCGGCTAAAAAAAATGAACTGCTTGAATTCACAGGTCTTTCAAATTTCAAAGACCGGCTGGCAGGAGCACTGTCAGGCGGAATGAAACAGAAACTGGCGCTATCCTGCACTCTGATCCATACTCCTGAGATAATCTTTCTTGATGAGCCGACAAACGGGGTTGACCCTGTCGCAAGAAGGGATTTCTGGAAAATATTGAAAGACATCTCAAAACAAGGCGTTTCGATAATTATTTCGACCCCTTACATCGATGAAGCCGAGAAATGCGACCGTGTCGCTTTCATGAACAGGGGCTCTCTGATCGCCTGTGACACTCCGGCAGGCGTTAAAAGCAGATACCGTTACAAACTTTTTGAAATAGTCTCACTTGATGTGCAAAACACAAAAACTCTCCTTGAAAAATGCGACAGGATAAGCACAGTACAGATTTTCGGCAATACTCTCCATGCAGGAACTGAAAGAAGTGAAGACGACTCTTTCATAAAAGATCTGGCTGGCAAAGTTGAGGGCGTTATGCGGATAAAAGAGATAAAGCCGTCACTTGAAGATGTTTTCATTGATCTTCTTGAAAACAGGAACTCGATATGAACGGAAATGAATTCGCTATTGAAGTTACAGGTCTGAAAAAGAATTTCGGATCTTTTCAGGCGGTAAAAAAAGTTTCTTTCAATGTAAAAAAAGGGGAGATCTACGGATTTCTCGGAGCTAACGGCGCCGGAAAATCTACAACAATAAAAATGCTTTGCGGCCTTCTTGAGCCTGATGGTGGCAAAGCTGTTGTTGCCGGAACTGATGTGGAGCATGATCCTGAAGGTGTCAAAAAAAGGATCGGGTATATGTGTCAGAAATTTTCTCTTTATGAAGAACTTTCGGTCAGTGAAAATCTCTTTTTTTTCGGCGGAATATACGGTCTTGAAAAGATCCATCTTAAAAAAAGGATTGAGGAAATTGCTCAAATTCTTGATCTTTCGGCGGTTATCAATGTTCCTTCAGGAGAACTTCCAAAAGGTTTTCAGCAGCGGCTTGCCCTCGGATGTGCAATAATTCACGAGCCGGAAATAATATTCCTTGATGAACCGACAGCCGGAGTAGACCCAATCCAGAGAAGGAATTTCTGGAATATTATTAATGACTTATCTGTTAACGGAACAACTGTTTTTGTCACCACTCACTTTCTTGATGAAGCGGAGTTCTGCCACAGAATATCATTCATTGTCGAAGGAAGTATCGTTGCAGATGATACGCCATCGGGGCTTAAAGAGATGTTGAAAAGGGAAAAGTCTGAATTTAACAGGGAACCTACACTTGAAGATGTTTTCATTTTTCTTGCGGGCGGTGATAAATGAGCGTAAAGCCAGTTGTAAAGAAGGAATTCATACAGATAGCAAGAGACACCCGCACCCTTTTCATGCTTGCTTTCTTTCCGGCAACTCTTCTTCTTGTTTTCGGATATGTCCTTTCATTTGATGTAAAAGAGATAAAACTCGGCATATTTGATAATGACAGGAGTGAAGAGTCATCAACGCTTATATCGGCAGTTTCTTCAACTGAATATTTCATTATCGGCAGAGTGTTTGAGAACAGAAGCAGAATAGACTCTTTCCTTGACGATGGAACTCTTGACGCTGTCATTATAATCCCTGAAGATTTCGGAAAGAACATTTCATCAGGAAAAGGGTCACCCGTTCAGGTGATGATAGACGGTTCTGATGGTAGAAGTGCAGGCATCGTTCAGGGGTATATTGCCGGATTTATTAACAGTTATTCCCAGAAGGTCGTCAGCAGTTACATTTCAGGAGCAGGCAGAAAAGTTGAACCGCCGGTGAATATTGAGCCGCGGATCTGGTACAACCCTGAACTTAAATCAAGTATCTTTCTTGTTGCCGGTCTGATCGTTTTCATTCTTATGATAACAGGTGTGATCTCGACAGCACTTTCTGTTGTCAGGGAAAGGGAAAAAGGGACAATGGAACAACTTCTTGTATCTCCGCTTTCCGCCACAGCCGTGATAATCGGCAAAACCATTCCGTATCTTGTAATCTCGCTTTTATCGACCGTCATCATCCTTGTTACTGGTTATCTTGCGTTCGGTGTCGAAGTGAAGGGCTCATATCTCATGCTTTTTGTTTCATCAACTCTTTTCATCATGTCAGCGCTTGCACAGGGAATTCTCATCAGCACTATAACGACTTCTCAACAGGTTGCGTTCTTTGCCGCATCTCTTTCGAGCTTACTTCCGGCACTTCTCCTTTCGGGATTCATTTTTCCTATCGCCGGAATGCCTTATATAATTCAAGCAATTACGACAATAGTTCCTGCAAAATATTTTGTGAATCTGCTCCGCGGAATAATAATGAGAGGTTCCGGCTTCGACACGGGTCTGAGCGATCTTGCGGCACTGACGATCTTTTCGTTTGTTCTGCTCACGATCTCGGTAATCCGGCTTAAAAAGGTTAAACTGGTGTAAATATGCTTAAGTTCATGATCTGGAAAGAGTTTCTTCAGCTTAAAAGAGATAAGAAAATGTTCGGCATCATTTTCATGGCTCCAGTGATCCAGCTTATCGTTCTTGGATATGCGGCAAATTTCGATGTGGAAAGAATATCTACTGCAGTGTGTGATTATGACAGATCTAATGAAAGTGCGCAGTATCTTGACCGCTATTTTTCAGGCGGCTACTTTGAAAGAACTATTAATCTCAATAAAAGCGGCGACATAGACAAACTACTTGAAAAAGGTGAAATTCAGGCGGCGATAGTTATTCCATCCGGATTCGGTCGTAATATTGCAAAAGGAACTCAAACTGATGTTCAGCTTATAATTAACGGAAGCGACACGAATTATGCCACGAACGCTTTCAATTATGCCGCTCAGATTACCGCACGATTCAGCACAAAAATACTTCTTGAAAAAATGGCTATGGCCGGAATGAACTCTATTCCTCAGGTTAAACTTGAACAGCGGCTTTTGTACAATCCTGAACTGAAAACAAAAAATTTCATGGTCCCTGCGATAATGGGGCTGATACTGATGATAATAACTGTAATGCTCACTTCGATGGCGATAGTCCGTGAAAAAGAGATGGGGACTATTGAGCAGCTCATTGTCACACCGATAAAAAAAGGGCCGGTTCTTGCAGGGAAGCTCATCCCTTTTCTGATTATCGGACTCATTGATGTCGCACTTGTAACTGCCGTCGCCATATTTCTTTTCAGAATTCCGTTCAAAGGGAGTTTTTTTCTTCTTTTTTGCGGAGCTATCCTGTTCCTTTTCAACACGCTCGGGCTCGGACTTTTTGTTTCCACCGTTTCAGCCACTCAGCAGCAGGCGATGATGACAGTCCTGTTCGTTATAATGATGCCCTTCATCTATCTATCGGGTTTTGTCTTCCCCGTTGAGAATATGCCACTGTTTTTCCAATATATTTCAGAAGTTATCCCACTCACCCATTTTCTCATAATTGTCAGGGGATTATTCCTCAAAGGCTCTAATTTTGCCGACCTGGCACCGCATCTTGCCGCCATGCTTACAACAGGAATAATCATCTTCGCCGTCTCAATGAAACGGTTCAGGAAGTATATTTAGAAACGACCCTCATTAAATTTCTGGTTGCGGAAAATGCCACATTTGTATACTTTGTGCAAGCACTTTCTGACACTTTTGTGTACTTTATGCAAGCAAAGCTTAATTCCGGAAGTTTTTTTAGTTCAGAATTCTTAAATCCTTTGACAAAAACAGCGACATCGTTATATTTATTGAAGGTTTAATGGAGATTGATTATGTTGAGGTTAGCTTCAGATAAAGAAAGGTTGTTTTATGAGAAAGAGCTTTATCCACTTCAGGATGAAGTTCTTAGAACAATTAAAACCGAAAAATTCTATCTAAGCGGGGGAACCGCTCTTTCCCGTTTTCATTACAATCACCGTTATTCTGATGATCTTGATTTTTTCTTTGACGGATACAATTTTAAGCAGGAAGAATTTGGAATAACTGTCAGGGAAATACTGAATGATCTGTCTGAAAAATTTGAAGTTGAATCTGTTGTAAAATCAGATCTTTTTATAAGGGCTTTCGTGAAAAACAAAGAAACTGTTTTGAAATTGGAGTTCATTTTTGAAAACTATAAGTGTGTCGGGAATCATGAAAGGTCAGGCAATGTTCTCATTGATTCAAAAGAAAATCTTGCTGTCAACAAACTGACAACTATTTATGACAGACGAACAGTAAAAGACTATGTTGACCTTTTTTTCCTTTTAAAAGAATTTGATTTGCAAAGCGTTGCAAAGTGGGCGGAGCATAAAATTGTTCCCCTTGACTATGAAGATGTACTAACCGCATTTTCATCATTTAAGCTAGAGGGCACAGCTCTTCTGATAAAAGAAATATGCGAAAATGAGTTTAACAGTTTTGTAAAAGAACTTTTAAAAAGAATGGTGGAATATGCTCACAATAGATAAGCGGCTTGAAAAATATTTCTGGGATGGAACTGATAACATCTCTGACACATATTTTGTAAAAAGGATGCTTGAATATGGTGCTTTTCCCGACATGCTCAAAATACCTTTTTCAGTTTTCGTTAAGGAAATAAGAAACATTAATATTTCAAAACTGAGAACATCTGAAAAACGGAAACGATTTCTGGAACTCCTTCTGCCTCATCTGGATAATGCCTCCTCATGGAAAGAACTGATCTATAAAATGGCTCAATTAGATTAGACCAATCATTATTTTCTGCTATCCCTTCACACTCTCAACTATCGGGATGATGTTTTCTTTTGATTTGAAATTGCAACAATAAAAAAACATGTCAAATTTGCTAGAGAAATTGACGAAAATCCTGTGTTTCTATTGTCATCTGTCGGTTTTTATATCAGTGCCGAGTTTGTCAAGATGGTGTCAAACTGTATTTTCAGGAATCTTTCAAGTATAATCATTTTGCTCGTTCTTGCATAATTTGGAGGTATGAAATGAGATTTCTTTTAATTGCACTTCTTTTTTTGAGTGTTGTTTCCTGTAATACTTCTTCAAGTGGAAATTATAAACCGGTCTCTGACGAAACTGTGGACGAAACTGTGGACGAAACAGTTGACGACTTGTCCGACGAAGCCTTGGCGGAGTCGGAAGATACGGAGTCGGATGAAAACACCGACAAAAACACCGATGAAGGTGTTGACGAAACCGTTGATGAAACTACTGATGAGGCCACCGACGAAAACACCGATGAAGGTGTTGACGAAACCGTTGATGAAAATACTGATGAGGCCACCGACGAAAACACCGATGAAGGTGTTGACGAAACTGTGGATGAAACCGTTGATGAAACTGCGGATGAAACTGCGGATGAGGCAGTGGATGAGACAGTGGATGAATCCTTTGATGAAGATACGATTCCTGACGATGATCCTGACGATGATCCTTACGCATCAACAAACGGGCTTTATGATGAGTCTTTGCGTGAGGCGCTGTACAACCTGATTGCAGTTGACAGTCCGTTTGATTATGATACTGCCCGAGATGCAATGTATGGTGGAATTGATGTGTTTAATGACGAAATCGAATGTCTGTACAGCGGCAGGACAATTCCAGGTCCTGCAACTAGAAGCGAAGTGTACAACGGTGGCAGTGGATTAAACTGTGAGCATTCGTGGCCCAAAAGTCAGATTGTTTCAAGTAACGGTGAGAATACGCCGCCGGGATACGATATCCATCATCTGTTTCCTACAGATGTGCAGGTGAATTCAGATCGGGGAACACTTGATTTCGGTGAAGTTTCCATGATGACGGACACTTACTGCGTCGTGGGAAGTGACTGCTCATACAGAGGGCAGAGTGATTCCGGATCCATTGTGTTTGAGGTGCGTGATTCCCGGAAGGGCGATATTGCGAGGGCACATTTTTATATGGCGGTCCGCTGGGCGTTCGAATGTGATATCTATCTCTGCATTGATGATAACGGAGATATGATAGACGGGCGGATTAAAATCGCGGAAGAAGCGGTTCTTCGGCAGTGGCATGTTGATGATCCGGTGGATGAGCGGGAACGCACGAGAAATGATCGCATTGAAGCTGCTCAGGGAAATAGAAATCCCTTTGTTGATCGACCTGATCTCGTGGAGCGTCTGTCGGATTTCTGATGAATTAATAAATCCAGAAAGAATCTTTTATCCCTTCACACTTTCAACTATTTGGATTCTTTCTATCTTTTTGTGACTGAGATGTCATCGATATATATTCCGTAAACATTAGTTCCGGAATCATTGGGCGCCTGATATTCAAAAACAAGATAGACATTTTTGCCTGCCGAGCCGGATTCAGTGACAGATCCTGTGATCTTTACGAACTCTCCGCTTTTTCCGCTAAGTCCCAGATACTGTTTTGTGTACATTCCGTAAAAAGTGCTGATATATCCATCCGGATCATTTCCGCTTTCGTCATTTAAATCACTCTCTTCATTGTCAGTTAAGTCTTCATCCGTTGTCTGATCTTCATCTATCATGACAGAATCGTCAGGCACAATATTATTGTCAGGAGTTGCGCTGTCATCTGTTTTGACAACATCATCAACCTGCCCGGAATCGTCTTTTACAGAATTATCATCATTTGTTTCTAAATCATCGTTTTTCTGCTCATTTTCGTCATTCTGATTGAGATCATCAACCTTAACATCATCTTTAACTGAGCAGGACGCAAACCAAAAAACACAGATAAAACCCAGCAGAATAAAATACTTAGACATCTTAAACCTCAAAAAAAATGTTAACCGCACCAAACAGTTTGGATAATAATGAAAATTAAGGAGATATAGCCCGTCTTGAGAAAAATGAACCGGAATAGACGAAAAGACATGTCCATATTTTTAAATCAGAACCGATTTGACTAAAGAAAGAATCTTTTATCCCTTCACACTCTGCAAAAGATCTGCAATCTTTTATAAACAGCATAGAGTTTAAAGAGAAATGATTGCAGAAAAGGAACTGCTTCAAAAATTTTCAGTAGTTTTTCCTGCCGTTTTTTCAATTTGATATACTTTCTGAGTTCCGGCATATCATAGTTTCTGTTCAATATTTTCTTTGCGATCTCTTTACCGCTTATCAATGCTCCGGGAATTCCCTCCCCGGTATTCTTCAACGGAAGTCCTGCGGCATCTCCAATAAGAAAAATATTACCGAAAGAAACACCTGAATATTTGTGCTGAATTTTCCCATGCTGAACTTTGCTGTTATTAATTTTCAGTCCCGATGAAACGATAAATTCGTCCAGAATTTTCAGGGCATTACTGTTATTTATCCGGTCCTGATCAAAATAAATTCCGGCATTGCCCCCCTTTTTATTCGGAAACATCCACATATATCCGGAACCTAGTTTTTGAGGGTTGACAGACCACCTGAAAAGAGCTCTGACACTTTCTATCCGATAAAGCAAACCTGTCCTGAATTCACTTTTAAGCCCGAGAAACTTTCGTACAACAGAATCAGATCCATCTGCACCGACAAGATATTTGTAAGAAAACTCCTCTTTACCGGTAAAAACTTTCCCTTCACAAACTGACTCAACTTCTGTCCCTGTAATGATCTCAATGTTTTTAGACGATCTTAATATATTCAGCAGATATTGCCCCAGATCAGACCTTGATACAGTTCTTATCGGTTTTTTCAGATCAAGATCGATGGAATCTCTGTTTATTTCAAGTTTAATTGCTTGAAATGTTTCAGTTATTTTATCAGGAATATTGAATTTTTCAGTAAGATTCGTAAGCGCGCCGCCACATGTTTTGGGACCGACAATATCATTTTTTTCTATTACAAGCACAGACATTTCTTTGTCTGCAAAACCTCTTGCACATTCAAGACCGCCGGGACCTGCTCCGATAATTATTACATCGTAACTTTTTCCCATTATTTGAACAGATTTTTTGCTTTATCGAGATAGTCTTTAAATGATGGTCTTTCTTTGTGATCTGCTTCATATTCTTTAAGTTTCAAGATGTGTTCACGGTGTTTTTCTGAAATATTTTTAGGCACTTCGAGTGTAAGAATGACATAAAGAGAACCTATGCCGCCGCCTCTTTGGAGTGAAGGGAATCCCTTGTCCTTAAGCCGCATTTTTGTTCCGGGCTGAGTCCCGGCAGGTATCTTCATTTCAACAGGACCGGTCATAGTCGGAACTTCGATCCTGTCTCCGAGAACCGCCTGAGAATAAGATATCGGGATCTCAACATAAATATCATCCCCTTCTCTTTCAAAAAGCGAATGATCTTTTACCCTTATCTCAACATACACATCGCCTCTGGGACCGCCGTTGGTTCCCGAATTCGCTTCACCGGCAACTCTCATTTTCATTCCTGAACTTATACCGGGAGGAACATTGAGTGAGATCTTCTTATCCTCTTTTACGAAACCAGTGCCTCGACAGTGAGAACACGGTTTTTCAATTATCGTTCCCTCACCACGACATGTCGGACAGGTTTGAGCAAGAGAAAAAATACCGTGTGAAACCCTTACCTGGCCGGCACCGTTGCATGTGGGGCATGTCTTTCTTGAACTTCCGTGTTCCGCCCCTGTTCCAAGACAGACCTGACAGGTCGATGATCTCGTAAAACTTATATCTTTTTTAGTCCCTGTGAACGACTCTTCAAAGCTTATCGTCAGATGGACAAGAAGGTCGGAACCCTGTGTGGGCACCTTCCTTCCTCTTCTTGATCCGCGACCGCCGAAAATATCTCCGAACATATCGCCCAGATTATCGAACACATCGGAAAAATCCCTGTATCCGCCGTTCTGTCCCTGAAAAGGATTGGCCTTCAACCCGTCCTCTCCGAACTGATCGTACATCTGCCTTTTTTCCGGATCGCTCAGAACTTCGTAAGCTTCGTTGATCTTTTTGAATTTCTCTTCAGCACCCTTGTCACCCTTGTTGCGATCGGGATGATGTTTAAGCGCCTGCTTTTTATATGCTTTCTTTATTTCTTCGTTTGATGCGTTCCTTGAAACGCCGAGCAGTTCATAGAAATCAGCCATGTGAGTTTATTTTTTCTCCTCAAAATCGGCATCAACAACACCATCATCTTTTTTGTTCGCACCGTCACTCTGTCCTGTGTCACCCTGCTGGTCAGGAGCACCGCCCGCATTTTTATACATTGCTTCAGCAAGCTTGTGTGCACTCTCATTGAGTTCACTGATCGCCTTTTCTATTGTTTCAGCATCTTCATGTTCTGAAGCGGCTTTCAATGCAGAAAGTTTTTCTTCTATTTCAGCTTTTGCCTGAGGATCTATTTTTTCACCATATTCCTTCAATGCTTTTTCAGTTGAATATACCATCTGATCTGCATTGTTCTTTGCCTCAACAACCTTCTTTCTCTTTTCATCTTCTTCCTTGTTTCTCTCAGCATCTGCAACCATTCTTTCAATCTCTTCATCAGTAAGTCCGCTGCCTGCTTTGATGACTATTGTGTTCTGCTTGTTTGTGCCGAGGTCTTTTGCGCTGACATTCAGAATTCCGTTTGCATCTATGTCAAAACTCACCTCGATCTTCGGCAGACCTCTCGGAGCCGGCGGAATATCCTTCAGATCAAATTCGCCAAGAAGTTTATTCTGTGCAGCGATCTCTCTTTCTCCCTGGAAGATCCTTATCGTAACAGCCGGCTGATTATCCTGAGCTGTTGAAAATATCTCTGTCTTTTTGGTCGGGATCG
>Ga0209717_1002110_pt1 | contig 19809 bp, 21 predicted proteins | sample AD_UKC048_MetaG_FD_184418 | JGI IMG/M metagenome (GOLD analysis project Ga0209717, IMG submission 184418) | Active sludge microbial communities of municipal wastewater-treating anaerobic digesters from USA - AD_UKC048_MetaG (SPAdes) (version 2) | ecosystem: Engineered > Bioreactor > Anaerobic >... | reverse complement strand
CAAGCAAACCCGAAATATGGGTTTGCGACGTTTTCCTGACTTCGAGGTAGGCTTCGGACGAAAAACGAAAAACGGAAAAAGGGTGAAGAAGCGAACGCAGTATTCGTAAGCTTCTTCCGCAAGCAAACCCGAAATATGGGTTTGCGACGTTTTCATTCCTTCGAGGTAGGCTTCGGACTTGGTGTGTGCGGTTTACGGGGTAGGGTGTTGGTGTGTTTTCATTCCTTCGAGGTAGGCTTCGGACTTCTGATTCAATTAATACCCCTCCGAGCGTTGCGCATTAGTTTTCATTCCTTCGAGGTAGGCTTCGGACCTTTGTAGATTTGCAATTAAAATATTAGTTCAAAAATGTTTTCATTCCTTCGAGGTAGGCTTCGGACCGAAAACGTTTTTTGCTGCAGCGATTGCTCAGAAACGCAGTTTTCATTCCTTCGAGGTAGGCTTCGGACGAATTGCCAGATGGCGTCACGTTACAGTTCTACATGGTAGTTTTCATTCCTTCGAGGTAGGCTTCGGACAAAAAAAGAAAAACGGAAAAAGGGTGAAGAAGCGAACGCAGTATTCGTGAGCTTCTTCGGCAAGCAAACCCGAAATATGGGTTTGCGACGTTTTCCTGACTTCGAGGTAGGCTTCGGACCCGACTTTGATAATAATGAAGAGAGTCTTTTTATTCGGTTTTCATTCCTTCGAGGTAGGCTTCGGACAAATTTAACGCGTACTTTAGGCGAACGCGCGAAAAGGTTTTCATTCCTTCGAGGTAGGCTTCGGACCTGGTGCAAAGTCATCTAGATTTTTGCACGTGTATGGTTTTCATTCCTTCGAGGTAGGCTTCGGACTGAACGTCGAGGCCGACAGCAGCTCATGGGATGGTCTGTTTTCATTCCTTCGAGGTAGGCTTCGGACGAAAAAAGAAAAACGGAAAAAGGGTGAAGAAGCGAACGAAGTATTCGTGAGCTTCTTCGGCAAGCAAACCCGAAATATGGGTTTGCGACGTTTTCATTCCTTCGAGGTAGGCTTGGGACGAAAAAAGAAAAACGGAAAAAAGGGTGAAGAAGCGAGCGCTGTATTCGTGAGCTTCTTCGGCAAGCGACGCGATGGTACTGCTTATCCGCCGTTTTCCTGACTTCGAGGTAGGCTTCGGACGAAAAAAGAAAAACGGAAAAAGGGTGAAGAAGCGAACGCAGTATTCGTGAGCTTCTTCCGTAAGCAAACCCGAAATATGGGTTTGCGACGTTTTCCTGACTTCGAGGTAGGCTTCGGACGAAAAAAGAAAAACGGAAAAAAGGGTGAAGAAGCGAGCGCTGTATTCGTGAGCTTCTTCCGCGAGCAAACCCGAAATATGGGTTTGCGACGTTTTCCTGACTTCGAAGTAGGCTTCGGACGAAAAAAGAAAAACGGAAAAAAGGGTGAAGAAGCGAGCTCTGTATTCGTGAGCTTCTTCGGCAAGCAAACCCGAAATATGGGTTTGCGACGTTTTCCTGACTTCGAGGTAGGCTTCGGACCCGACTTTGATAATAATGAAGAGAGTCTTTTTATTCGGTTTTCATTCCTTCGAGGTAGGCTTCGGACAAATTTAACGCGTACTTTAGGCGAACGCGCGAAAAGGTTTTCATTCCTTCGAGGTAGGCTTCGGACCTGGTGCAAAGTCATCTAGATTTTTGCACGTGTATGGTTTTCATTCCTTCGAGGTAGGCTTCGGACTGAACGTCGAGGCCGACAGCAGCTCATGGGATGGTCTGTTTTCATTCCTTCGAGGTAGGCTTCGGACGAAAAAAGAAAAACGGAAAAAGGGTGAAGAAGCGAACGAAGTATTCGTGAGCTTCTTCGGCAAGCAAACCCGAAATATGGGTTTGCGACGTTTTCATTCCTTCGAGGTAGGCTTCGGACGGTGTACAGGCAATAAGGAGGAATAAGTATGTACGAAAGTTTTCATTCCTTCGAGGTAGGCTTCGGACATGGGTACGCAGGCGAAGTTGACATTCCAGCTACAGGTTTTCATTCCTTCGAGGTAGGCTTCGGACACAAGAAATGCGCTGTATAGATTGGTGTACAGGCAAGTTTTCATTCCTTCGAGGTAGGCTTCGGACTTAAGAGAGACACTCGCACGCGGTAAAAACAGTTGGTTTTCATTCCTTCGAGGTAGGCTTCGGACTAGCAGGAAAGAGCACCGGCAGCTCAATAAGGAGGTTTTCATTCCTTCGAGGTAGGCTTCGGACCAAAAGTATTGTTGTTAAATGCGTTTTCGCTACAAAGTTTTCATTCCTTCGAGGTAGGCTTCGGACAAGGAGGTGAGACGAAGAAAAACGCAGAAAGATGCGCAGTTTTCATTCCTTCGAGGTAGGCTTCGGACAAATAGAAATCGGATTATACGCCTATGATCATAGGGCGTTTTCATTCCTTCGAGGTAGGCTTCGGACTAAAAAAAGATGGTAGTATACAATTCTATCGCCATGAGTTTTCATTCCTTCGAGGTAGGCTTCGGACTATTGATCAATAAATTGTATACAATTAAATGATATAGTTTTCATTCCTTCGAGGTAGGCTTCGGACCCGGTTTGAGAAATGATAAGAATTCTCATGTACCAGTTTTCATTCCTTCGAGGTAGGCTTCGGACGAATTTTCCGACAGTGAATTAATATACCCGGCGCCTGTTTTCATTCCTTCGAGGTAGGCTTCGGACGACCGGGCTCGCTGAAGCCAGCGAGTCATCAATGACTGTTGTTTTCATTCCTTCGAGGTAGGCTTCGGACAAAACATCGATCAGCAACATAGAAGAAGGAAGCAGGTTTTCATTCCTTCGAGGTAGGCTTCGGACGTTGGAGCGGTTGTTAGCGTTCTCCGGGTTCGAAAGTTTTCATTCCTTCGAGGTAGGCTTCGGACGTTTTGGCGGGGCCGTCGTTGTTTCTCCGGTGGTCTATGTTTTCATTCCTTCGAGGTAGGCTTCGGACCTAACTATCTCAATAGCATACAATAACGTGGCACATAGTTTTCATTCCTTCGAGGTAGGCTTCGGACCAAAGCCCTTCCGGTTGAAGTCCGCGTTTTAATTTGTTTTCATTCCTTCGAGGTAGGCTTCGGACTAGGCTCCCATAGCCGCTCTATTTTCACGATAGGTGGTTTTCATTCCTTCGAGGTAGGCTTCGGACCAATACGATGGGCCGCCTTTTGGCCAGCATCCGAAGCAAGTTTTCATTCCTTCGAGGTAGGCTTCGGACCTGATAAGTCAGGGTTGCCCGATACAATACAGATACCGGTTTTCATTCCTTCGAGGTAGGCTTCGGACCAAAAAAAAGAGAGAATATCTAAGGAGGAAAAAGAGTTTTCATTCCTTCGAGGTAGGCTTCGGACTTAAAATACCGAAACAAGTGCGGCTGTCGATACTGTGTTTTCATTCCTTCGAGGTAGGCTTCGGACTTGAAACTTTTCAAATAACTGAAGATGAACGTACAATGTTTTCATTCCTTCGAGGTAGGCTTCGGACCTGTAGAACCATTCTACATGCCATCCCAACCGTTACCGGTTTTCATTCCTTCGAGGTAGGCTTCGGACAAAAACCAGATCATCGCCGTCACGCGTCTTAGTGCCGGGTTTTCATTCCTTCGAGGTAGGCTTCGGACTTGAGAAGAGCAATGCGGAAGCGGCGGAGAAGATCGGTTTTCATTCCTTCGAGGTAGGCTTCGGACCGGTTTCGATAAATTTAGGCACACAAAAGGAAACGCGTTTTCATTCCTTCGAGGTAGGCTTCGGACGTTCTGGAAAAGACGGTTCGGCACGGGTATCTGTATCGTTTTCATTCCTTCGAGGTAGGCTTCGGACAAAGCGGGTTATTTTTTTGTCCCCCCCGCCAATTCAGTTTTCATTCCTTCGAGGTAGGCTTCGGACTCGGAAAGTGGGCAAGTAATCCCACTTTCCGATTCGAAGTTTTCATTCCTTCGAGGTAGGCTTCGGACGAGGGACGAACCCCGATCTCGTCTCGGCTGATAATGCCGTTTTCATTCCTTCGAGGTAGGCTTCGGACGATCAAACGATTTCGCCGCCGTTATCCCGATCTCTGGTTTTCATTCCTTCGAGGTAGGCTTCGGACATATGTTATACACAGACATATCAAGATGGATACGCGTTTTCATTCCTTCGAGGTAGGCTTCGGACACGTAAGAACCGTCAGGGCATACGAATTTGTATGCTCGTTTTCATTCCTTCGAGGTAGGCTTCGGACCAGACGCGGAAATATATGTCCAGGAGGTTGAAAAAAAAGTTTTCATTCCTTCGAGGTAGGCTTCGGACTCACTCGACCTGGTCGAACCAGCGTTCTTAATGGACGTGTTTTCATTCCTTCGAGGTAGGCTTCGGACTTATGCCCATCAAGATATTGTATTGTAGCCAAAATCGTTTTCATTCCTTCGAGGTAGGCTTCGGACGAAAACTTAGATTGATTGATAATATCAATAAAGAATATTGTTTTCATTCCTTCGAGGTAGGCTTCGGACTTGAAGCATAGGAAAAAGCAAAAATTGAATTATCTAGTTTTCATTCCTTCGAGGTAGGCTTCGGACATAACCTACCGGAAAACGGTTGGGAAAAGGTTTCGGCGTTTTCATTCCTTCGAGGTAGGCTTCGGACCTGGTATAGAAACTTTCGACATGCCGGTATTAGACGGTTTTCATTCCTTCGAGGTAGGCTTCGGACTCTTGAAATTGGAGATGGGGTAATTCAAGTTATTTCTAGTTTTCATTCCTTCGAGGTAGGCTTCGGACCTGAGTATGGTTATTTTGATGATATTTTACCACCTTGTTTTCATTCCTTCGAGGTAGGCTTCGGACAACAGATTTAAATGAAGTAATTTTAGTTGGTGGTAGTTTTCATTCCTTCGAGGTAGGCTTCGGACAAGTGAAGAAAAGAAAAACTCTTGGTCGTATGTAGATGTTTTCATTCCTTCGAGGTAGGCTTCGGACGAAAAACGAAAAACGGAAAAAGGGTGAAGAAGCGAACGCAGTATTCGTGAGCTTCTTCGGCAAGCAAACCCGAAATATGGGTTTGCGACGTTTTCCTGACTTCGAGGTAGGCTTCGGACTCAAAAGGAGGAATCGTGATGAAAATTCAAGAGGCGTAGTTTTCATTCCTTCGAGGTAGGCTTCGGACAGGGCAGGAATACAAACCCAACGAATCGACTATGCTCGTTTTCATTCCTTCGAGGTAGGCTTCGGACCAGGCGAACGAACTCGGATACCCTGAAATATTCGATTCGTTTTCATTCCTTCGAGGTAGGCTTCGGACATGATGGAAATTGGAAAGGACGTATATTCTAAAGCCGTTTTCATTCCTTCGAGGTAGGCTTCGGACCATATACGGTACCGACTTCATCCCCGTTAAAATATTGGTTTTCATTCCTTCGAGGTAGGCTTCGGACTTTCCCATCAAGAAAAAAAAGACAAGGCCACCCAACTTAGTTTTCATTCCTTCGAGGTAGGCTTCGGACCTTTTTTTTCGGCAGCATGCAAACACACAATGGAGGGTTTTCATTCCTTCGAGGTAGGCTTCGGACACATACTGCACACTGGGCTTAAAAACATTGAAGGGGCGTTTTCATTCCTTCGAGGTAGGCTTCGGACAGTGAAGCAGTCTGGATGATCAGGTTCGAACAACGCGTTTTCATTCCTTCGAGGTAGGCTTCGGACTAATGAACAATAGATTTTTTTAGATGCACTGATGGAGTTTTCATTCCTTCGAGGTAGGCTTCGGACGTCAAGAACTACTCCATCTATTGTAAGTTTTGTCAAGTTTTCATTCCTTCGAGGTAGGCTTCGGACCTTTGGTCAGAGTTGAAGAAGTGGACGAATAAGTGGTTTTCATTCCTTCGAGGTAGGCTTCGGACGGGGGTGCGTCTTCTCACAGAGGCGCTGAATGCCCTGTTTTCATTCCTTCGAGGTAGGCTTCGGACATTATGTTAACAAAAATATCATGGAGGTAGCATAATAGTTTTCATTCCTTCGAGGTAGGCTTCGGACCAAACCCGTATTCACGAGCATCTCTCTGGCCGTCTTAAGTTTTCATTCCTTCGAGGTAGGCTTCGGACATAGAAAAATATTTACAAGATATAGCAAGTTTTTCGGAGTTTTCATTCCTTCGAGGTAGGCTTCGGACTAGTGAAGAAGACGAAATGAATTATATTAAAGATGCGCAGTTTTCATTCCTTCGAGGTAGGCTTCGGACAATGATAAAATTCCACGATAAAAGGGAGTATATTGTGTTTTCATTCCTTCGAGGTAGGCTTCGGACTAGAATGATAAAATTCCACGATAAAAGGGAGTATATTGTGTTTTCATTCCTTCGAGGTAGGCTTCGGACACTTCTCTGCGCTTGGCACAGCGAAAGCTGTGCTTGGTTTTCATTCCTTCGAGGTAGGCTTCGGACGCGTACCAGGATGGGTACGCAGGGATGGTAGATATCCCGTTTTCATTCCTTCGAGGTAGGCTTCGGACTTGATGCATTCGCAAATGAATACATTGAGCACAAGTTTTCATTCCTTCGAGGTAGGCTTCGGACTCATCACAGCGGCAATTGCTGGAATAGGGGCATGGAGTTTTCATTCCTTCGAGGTAGGCTTCGGACCAAATGCTTGCAAAATTGGATGCAGAAGTGTATGTAGTTTTCATTCCTTCGAGGTAGGCTTCGGACCCTTTTTTATTGGAAGCAGAAAAATTGCCGGTCTGCTTCGTTTTCATTCCTTCGAGGTAGGCTTCGGACGCAGGAAGTTTCAGAGGAGACACTGCGTTTGTGTCTAGTTTTCATTCCTTCGAGGTAGGCTTCGGACCTGCCTTGCGTTGTCAAGGTAGTTTTCAGCTACGAAGTTTTCATTCCTTCGAGGTAGGCTTCGGACATGCGTATGTATCGTTTGTCTTTTTGATTATAGTTCGTTTTCATTCCTTCGAGGTAGGCTTCGGACTACATAGAAGATGGCAAAGATGTTTTTTGCTGCAGGTTTTCATTCCTTCGAGGTAGGCTTCGGACACTGCAGCTACATCAAAGAGGCCGGTGTGTTTGTCACGTTTTCATTCCTTCGAGGTAGGCTTCGGACTAAACACGTTTGCAGACGACGGTACACTGCTGTGTACGTTTTCATTCCTTCGAGGTAGGCTTCGGACCAGCTACGAAGGAAAGCCGTGCCAAATAGAGGCAGTTTTCATTCCTTCGAGGTAGGCTTCGGACGTTAAATCTTTGGTTGAAAAAACCAAGCAACCTGTTGTTTTCATTCCTTCGAGGTAGGCTTCGGACCCGTCAAATCCGCTTCTATTCTACCATTTAATTTTTCTGCTGTCAAGGCTCATTTTTACGCCGATTTAACACTTTCTCCGTAAATATCTTTAATAGCGAATTACCGTTAGTTCGTAAAACGAAATAAGTCCTGTCGACCCCCCGGGATTTTCCGGCTATCGGGGGTCGACAGGTATTTTTTTATTCGATTAAAAAGTCCGTTTCGCCTTTTTCTATCCCGTAATTTTCTTTCTTTAACCACTTTCTTTCACGTAGCACGTAGTAGCAAACCGAATCTTCTTCTTTTTTTGCTTTTTTTTGGACTTCGAGCTTAAGTTTTACGAATTTCGCTTCCGTTATCTCCCCTTCCAGTAGGGAGTTTTGTATCCACGTGAGGTATTTTCTCCCGATTTTCAGGACTTTATTTACCCGCTTTACGTTTACATCGTAAGCCATTATGACGTATAAGCCACTCACCCCCTTTTACCACGGATAATAGAAAGGCTTGTATGGTTTCATCCCCAATATCGCTTTGATGATTTTATACGCCTCGTGTCGTATGAGCGTTCTGAATGAGACGTTCCGCTTCAGTTGCTCGTGCTTGATCGTCTGGTTTAAGTGCTTCTCGTATTCGATTACGAAGATTTTCCTTCCTTCTTCGTTCAAATGGATGCCGCCCTCTACCCCTCTAAAGTGCTTTTCCGAGAGTTGATCCCTGTTTATGAGCGAGAATATCGTACGGTCGACGATGACTGGTTTGAAGATTTCGGCAATGTCCAAGTTTAGCGAAAATTTCCGGAAATTGGTTGAGTGCAAGAATCCGATTCGCGGATCCAAAGCCGTTTTGTATAGTTCTGTGAGCGTCGTCGAGTAGAGCAGACTGTTGCCGAAGCTGATTAGCGTGTTCATATGGTTTTCCGGGGGTTGCTTGGTCCGCTTTTCGAAGCTGAAGAGTTTGTTTTTTACGATTTCATCAAACGAATGATAGTACAGTTCTCTGATGTTCCCCTCTATCGCCATCAGTTCTTCAATGCTGCGCGTTTCTGGCAGTCGCCGCTGCAGGTGTTCAAACTGCCCCAGTGTTTCCGCGAATACCCGCTCCCGTCGCTTGTAGTAGTTTAAAATGCTTTTCATATTCGCGCTTGCCCCTTCAATAAATTGCCGCGCGATATCGAGGCGTCTGTTTTGATCCTGGTAACACAACGCCTGTTGGAGCACCGTACATCCGTTCGACAGGTACTCATAAGGATAAAAGGTTCCCGCGTAATGCCCAAACCGGTTGTAAAAGTGCATCGGAATCCGGTTCTGGGATAGGAATTCGAGAATGCGTTTATTGATATCCACTTCTCCGAATACTTTGATCTCCGATATGTTTTCGATGGGGATATATTTGATTTCTCCCTCGCTTCTGAGACTTAAGGTGTTGTTTTCCCGATGGAATGTTCCGCTTTTGAAAAGGTAGATTGGATTCAATCCTTTTCCCCCTTTCGGAGAACTTTTCTCCTTAGCCGTAAGTGAAACTCGCGTTTTAGATTAAAGTGAAAGAAAGAAAAAAGATAACATGACCACCCCGACCTACGGCCGCCCCTCCGTAAAGGGGAATTACGACCAGCAAAAATCGCTGAATCCGCATTTACTGCAAACGCTTTTCCACTCTGGGGCCGGAGCTTCGCTGTCCGCAAGTTTCCTTAGCCGGTCGATCACCGCATCGAGCTCAGATCGGTTTTGGTCATCCCACGCGATGTCGAGCGTTTTCTTTTCGAGCGGCACCATGATCCTTCCGACTGCCCTAACGCTCCGTTCTGAAAGCAACTTGAGGTAGAACAGCAGTTGGAGCTTCGCGCCTTGAAAGGAACGGGAGGATTTTTTTATTTCTCCGACTATCGTAACCGCCCCTTCCTTCCAAATAATGTCGATTTTGGCGCCGGGCAGTTCGATCTCTTTTTCACCTTTCTCCTGATAACTGTTCTTGTGTATAAACCTCCCGACGATTAGAAACGGGTTTTCTTGCTCCGGCATAAACCTTCTGAGGGTCAACCAGGCTTGCAAGGCGCATGTGTGATAGGATAGTATCGCGGACCCCGTAATGAGTCGCTCATCGTCTTCCATTAAAGACATCTGTCACACTCCTTCGCGTTTGGCTTTTTATTCGAACTCCGCTTCTTCTTTCGAGGATGGCGGTACAGCAAATCCCGTTTCTTCGTTATAAATCTCTCCCACACCTTGAGAGCGAACGATGTATATTCCTTCCTCCAGTTCTTCGACAGCGGGGCAAGTTTCGTCTACTAAAAAACTATTCGTTTCTCGAATCCAGTTCTGCATTAACTCGTTCGACACGTCGATCGCGTGGCGCTGCAATCGGTTCCAAAGCCTCTTGCGCGTATCAAGGCTTTTATAGTCTTTCGATAAAGTCCTGATCTGTTCAAACAAATCGTGTACGTGGCCATCGGATTCGATTAAAACGAGCGCTTCCGGGATTCTTTTCCGTATGAGCGAATAGCGGTTTCCCCAGTTCCCGATTGTGATGTCATACCAGGCCCCCGTTTGAGAAACTGCCTGACGCAGCTCTTGGTAATACTGCCGGATTAAGGGCGCGGATTCTTTTTCCGAAAAAGATTCAGGTAGGGTTTTCCGCGTTGCGGAGAGATGGCGCGAGTCATAGACATAACTCGTAAAAGGATGCTCCTTTTCCGTTATGAATTCCGGCACATAAACCTTTCCCAGTGAGGCGCTTCGGTTTCGATTGCACCTTCCTGCGGCCTGGACGATACTGTCGAGCGGCGCCATATCGCGGATGACCCATTGAAAGTCCAGATCGATCCCGGCTTCAACGACTTGCGTGGAGACAAGGAGACATTCACATCCTTCAGAAAGGCTTTGTTTAACGCGATTCAGCCGCTGCGACCGATCCGCCGGGGTGACCCACCGCGAAAGGAAGAACAGCTTACGGTCCCTTTCCTCCTGGGCGATCATTCGGTAAGCGCTGAGCGCTGATTGCCTTGTATTGAGTATGACCAATCCCGACCCGCTTTCCGGAACTAAGGAGGGAAGCGTCTCAAGCGGCGCTCTCCCAACTCTCGTTACCACGTATCGGTTTGGGGCAGGACTCCGCGAAAGCGCAGCAACCGGCCGCGAGAGTTCGATTCCTTCTATGATTTCGGGTTGAGTTGCCGTCATGAGCAGGAATGTCGTATTCATCTTTTTCGATAGGAATTGGAGCGTTTTTCCGAACCCCGTCCAATAGTCAGAAGGGATGGATTGGACTTCGTCCAGAATGACGAAAGCGTCTTTCAACCGATGGAAGTTCATGGTATCGTTCATCCTCGGGCTATAGAGTATTTCCCAAAAATGCGCGAAGGTTGTCACGATGAAGGGTTCGTTCCAATACCGATAGGCTTGGATAAAAGCATTCTCGCCTTCAATAAGGTGGTGATCCTGCTGAACCTTCGGGAAGAGGTTTTGCGCAATTTCCGACACTTGATCGACGATGCTGATGAAGGGGAGGCAATAGACGATCGTTTTCGGATGCATCCTCAATGCGGCTTCTATCCCCAACAGGGTTTTTCCTGCGCCCGTCGGGAGGCTCAGGGTGTACATCCCGCCGTTTTCCATCTTGTTCACTTTATCCAAAACAGCCTGCGCCAACTGCTTTCTCCATCTGGATATGTCCGACGGAGGCAAGGTGCTGGTGATTTGAGCGTAGGTTAGTTTTCGTTCGGGCTTCTCATAGCGAAATGGTTCCAGATTCATCGCGTCCATACGGTCCGCCGTCGTCAGCATTGAAGCCAGAAGCCGGGCCCGGTACCAATCTTCTTCGTTCCATCCTGTCTGAAGAAGACGGTCCAAAAAGGTATGGAACTTCGTTTCCGACAGTTTGTAACCTGGTAAAACCGCTTCCATTGCTTCACCCATATCTTCGATATCTCGCGAGAACCAATAATTTCTAACGGCGTCGATATTCTGAAATTGGCCGTGATGGTTTCGCACCAATTCCGTGAGGAATAGATTTTCCGATTGTTGAAGCGTGAAGAAAGAGGAGGGTCCGGCGTGGGAATACCGGACCCTTGGGTTGCATAGATGCTTTTGGAATTGTGGATGTTCTTTCGCGATGTCATGAGATAGCGCAATCAGCGCGACTTCATTCGGATCGAGATCGAATTCGTGCCAGCGCGCGATTTCGCCGATTGTCCTTTCGACGCCCCTCAAATGGTCGATCAGCATCTTGTCGGGGTGGCTTTTACCACGGAGCGAACCAGGAAACGGCATCTCCTCCAACACAATTCACCTCAGTTTCGTCTTCTTCCCTGAAAACGATCGGGGCGTTTTCGGTTTTGTACAATACGTTCACAGTTTTTTGCAGTCTTCTTGTCATGCTCATCTGTAACGGAATAAGCGTTTGGTTCAAGTTTCCCGTCTTCCGGATATCGATCTTGGGGATCCCGGCTCCAACTGGAAGCACCGAATCAAGAACGGGATGTATCGGCGATTTCAGGATAGGGAATTGGCCTACCCAGTCAATCGTCGCTTCGCAATAGGCGACCCCGAGAAAGGGAGAAAAATGGAAGTTCCTGTTTCTTAAGCTCTCACATAGCCTTTCTTCAAGCGGGCCGTCGACGTATATCCGATAAGAAGGATCCCTGACGAATTGATGTTTTATTTGCGTGTGGTCGGACATTTTATAGGTCTTCGTATTGATAAAATTGATTCCGGTTCGATACCAGTTTATCGGGCGATTGATCTTGATCGCCACCCGCGTCCCGCGCATTTTGAACCAGTAGTCTGCGCGGTCTGCCCTTTGGTTCGCGTTATGCGGGAACCCGAGTATCGCTCCGATAATCCCCGCCGCCGCTGTTGGCGGCGGGAAGGGAAAAGAGATCGAGGAGGTCGTCGTATACGATTTGCGGAACATCGCATACCTACCGGAAATGTCAAATACGCAAGCCATTTTTTTACCTCAAAACGGGAGTTTGCTGGATACCTTTCACCCGCGCATCGGAGTTGATGATAACCGAAACAGAGTCGATACGGTCTTTTTGTTCATCGATTTTCGTTTGCAGAGGCGACAGGTCGATCACGAAATCTTTGAGAGACCGAAGTTTATATTGCTCCTCGTCCGAAAACGCGCTTCCGTCGGTTTTACAAAGAACAACGCGTTCATCCAGACTCCCGATATGAGAAGAATGTCCTTCTTTATAGGTGATTTCGATCAAAAGGGCGGGTGTGTGCTCCATTTTGCTCCGAGTAATCAGGTTTTTAGTGCCAAACCACAAAGCATTCGATAATTTCGCCAAATCTTCGTCCGTCGCGCCGGTGTACCGAGAAGCGTTTTGATTGCAGACGGCGCTTGTGGCCATAAGCGCGAAGGGCACGATATATTCGTTTCGGAAAGAGCGTTGTTCGCTGGTTTCTTTCGTGGCGAAGGCGGCGGTTCCTTGGACAAACTCGACTTTCGCTCTGTGAAGAGAGCGTCCCCATTTGAACTGGACGGGGCCTGTCCAGGAGAAGGCTTCTTTTCCCACCGCGAAGGTGGCGCCAAAAATGCGCGCGTCGATACAATGGGAAATCACCGTTTCCGCGTTACTTTCACCATATTTCTTTTTTAGTTCGTCATAACGTGCGGGCAAGGTTACGGCTTCTCCATTGACTAAGACTTCTTCCCCTTCCAAAATCCATTCATCACGGGTCGTTCGTTTGATGCGCACATCGGAAGTCAGAATTTGGCCGGTTTCCTCATCATACCGGGGATGGTTTGCGTTCAAAGGATCGCCGTTAGGGTTCGCGTCTTTAACCGAGTACAAAAATAGGATTTCTCGACGTTTGTTAAACATTATTCTGCCTCCTTAGCATCTTGGAACATCTTTTTGATGTATTCATACGAGTTCATAAAAGCGATCGTAAATGCGAAATTTCCTTTAACGCCCATTTCATCTGAACCGGCTTGCAACAACAGCGCGCCGGCTTTGCTCATAATCATCTCAACGGTAGCCGCATTCCCGAGGTGATAGGCTCTGGTCAGCTCCGGAACGCGCGAGAGATGGCGATGCAAATCTCTCATCGTCATCTTTCCAAAGTTCATTTGCTTGAACAAAGGCGAATCGTCGATCTTCCCGCCGTTTTGGACTTGACGGTTCGCGAGTTGTCCAAGGCATATTCCGGCAAGAAAAACCCCTTGGCCTTCAGGCGAATGTAAATACGGATCCTGAAACTCTTTGAAGAAATCGATCGTCATCGTTAGCCCTCCTTTAGGGTTATTAAACCGTGAATCCTTTTACTGACTGATTGACAGCGGCGATGTACTCGATGAACATCAATTGTTTTCGTAGACTAAATCGGGGATTGACGCCTCCGGACATCAGTGAAGGAAACCGGGAGACGAATAGCGATTTCAGCCATAAAGTATCGATGCGTTGCCTGTTCAGTAAGCGCGCAACGATCTCGATGACGGTTTTGGTCAGAACGCTTTTATCATCGGCGCTCTTCGGGTTTTGCTCCGAAAACAGGTAGAAAATGAAGGTGAACAGAAAATCCAGATGATCCATATCGCGTTCCGATTCTTCCGGAAAGATGCGCTTCCGGACTGCCTTCCACTTGTTCTCGAGGACAGCCAGCCAGCTCGGGGAAACATCTTCCACCATCAAATGCACCAGTTCCTTCGCCTGCATCTTCTGCCAAACGACAAAATGGAATACCAGACTATCGCCGGATGCGGTCAAGTACCGGAGCAGGGTTCCCTCTCCGGAAGCTTTTCGCTCCACGAGGTAGTTCTCGAATTGTTTTAAGACGACCGCTTCGGCTTTCCCCCCCCCCATGACTTCCGGGATGATCCACAATCGGTACCCCGGCAAGGTGTTCGTGTCGGTATAAGAGCGGTCCAAGATCGCGCGTCCATGATTGAGCGTATCGAAGCATTTTGAGCAGATCGGGAAAACGCCTTCTATATTTTTCGGGTCCAAAGCGGGAATGAAACCGGGTTTGTCGAAGGTGGCGAAAGAGAAGATGCGATCGAGGTGAAACGCGTTTGTCATAGGATTGGCGCAAATACTGCAAACGCCCTCTTCCGATTGGGCGGACAGCGCGCCGAGTTTCGTCTTGCAGTATTCGATAAAGGGCGGGAGATCGCCGGGATAGAAAAACGCGCCGTTTTCCTCGATTCCGAAAACCAGCGTGTGGGAACGCTTTTTTTCCATATAGGAGAAAATCTCTTTTTTCCTTGGCTCCAGATCGGAAATAATGATTTCTCCAGAACCCGCGGCGAGGACACCCTTGCACTCGAAATCGGGAAAGGTCTTTTCGGATAGGGTTTTACGGAACTTTTCCCAGGACTCTTCGAATTTCTCATAGGTTGTTGGGGCCCCGATTTTTATGACAGGGGAGTATCGCCATCCGGCGGACGGGCTGGCGGGTTCGCGGAACAGATACCGCGCTTTCCATTCTTCTTCTGTAATTTCACCGGGAAGGACATCCGTCACGTCGATGGTTCCCGTTCCGGCAATCGCATAGGGCGGCGACATAGAAGAGACCTTCAGCCCGATTCGGATCACTCTGCCGTTTTCGGGATCGGAAGGGAGATCAAGAAGCGAGGAGAGGCCGTTTCCGGCATCGCCCTCTTTCCGGGCAAGGTTAAAGACGGCTTGCAGAAAGCCCATAGTTGCACCTCCAAAAGGGATCATTAGGTGTTTCAAGGAATATATACACACTTTATCGAATATCAACAACGACTCGCCATCGGTCTAAAGGCTTTATTTTTCCGGCGCAAGCGAAGACGAGCTGGAGAACAATCGCTCGAAAAGTCTGGAAATATGGGTGATATGCTATACTCATACAAATCGGTTTCTTTGGGTTACTATAAAAGGTGAATGAAGAAAGATAATGAGAGACCGTTCATGCGAAATAGGGAATATTAAAGACAGTTTTTGAGTTATGAAGAGGATTTCGATACGGAAGCCTGATGGTTGAATAAAAACGAAAAAGGCGAGAGGGTAAAAATGAAGGAAGATTCGATTCAAAAAGTGCTACAGGAGCTCGCGAGGAGAAAGCAAGAGCTAAATGAGCGCTTTTCGGTAAAAAAAATCGGCGTCTTTGGCTCCGTTGCCAGGGGCGAGGAACGGTCTTGTAGCGATGTGGATATTATTGTTGAGTTGGGAGAACCGACTTTCGACAATTATATGGATCTAAAATTCGAGTTGGAAAAAATCTTCCGAAAACCGGTGGACTTGGTTATGGCAGATACCGTAAAGCCACGCTTGAAACCGGTCATCGATAAAGAAGCGATTTATGCATAGAGACCCGCTTCTTTACCTCGATGATATACTGGAAGCCATCGCTCGAATTCAGGGATACACTTCATCAATGGATTACGAAACATTCTCTCGGGATACGAAAACTCAAGACGCCGTTGTCCGTAATCTCGAAATCATCGGAGAAGCTGCTACCCGTTTACCGGAAAGCATAAAGCAAGCAGCCTATGAAATCGAGTGGCGGAAAATCGTCGGATTAAGGAATATTTTGACCCATGAATATTTCGGCGTCAGCCTTCCGATTATCTGGGACGTGACAGTTAATAAGCTTGAAGCGCTCGAACGCGTATGCGTAAAAATGCTAAATAAAGAAAACCGCGAATCGGAGGAACGATAGATGGCACCTCGTTGATGCACGCTATTTTTCTTTATTTTTCTCTTTCTTGTCCAAAGAAGCCTTTAGTAATTCAGCGAAATAACTGTCGGTAGCGTGCGATTTTTCTTTCGAGTATCTGTTATCGTTTTTTTTATTTGGTACCCTTTTTGCCGCTTTTTCTTCTTCCTCCGCGGGTTGTGCATTAACGACCAAGAGGGCGTAAGCGCTGATGCGCGCGGCATATCCGATATAGGTTGAGAAAGTTGCTTTGTCGGAGATTTGAAATTCTTCTCTGATTTCATCCAGAAAGTCCTCGATTATTTGGTATTTCCGTTTTTCATTAGGCCGCACGCATTTCTGAATCTTTCCGAAGCCTCGGTAGGCGTCGATTCCTTGCGAAAGGATTAAAGATTGAAAGCTCTTAAGCGAATTGGCTGATAAGTGCTGTCGGTCATCTGGAGACAAGCCCTCAATCTCCTCTATGACGTATCGGTTGAGACGGTCTAAGTTTTCGTTATCTACGGTCACTAAACTCCTCCCCCTCTATTCATTGCATTTTTCGTGAAGCGTTTTCAAGTTGTCGAGACTTTCGCGAGAAGAAAGGGTAGGTTCTTCAATCAGTTTTTTCTTTGTCGCTTCTGTTATATCTTTTAGCGGCGAAAAGGGACTGTTTTCATCGAATTGAGTCACTTTTTCCAACGAGGCTTTTATAGCGCCGTATCCCGTACTCTTGCCTCTTCCGCATTTGAGAGGAAAATGATATCGGCTGTGGAGCCCTAAACTTAAGAAGAACGCGTGAAAATGCTCATCCAAAAGCCCCATATACTGAATATCGGTATGAAAACTGACGCCTTTAGGAAGGCATTCCATATCGTAACTCGGAGTTTTCATCTCTTCACTCTTCTTCAATTGATAGATTCGGAAGGTGTTCGTTTCAGTCTTGTTTTTAGAAAAAGCTTCCATGGTCGGTTGTTTCGCTAACCGTTCTTTCTCGAGAAGCGCGTCGTCGAAGAAAATCTTCGAGGCGTGGTTGATCGAATTTTTGCTACGGTTTTGGTCTTTATCTACGGAACCGTAGTCGCAATCTCCGTAAAGTTCATCGGCGAAATTAAGGCCGAAAATCGCGGCCGTGTAGGTGCGAACCATTCCTTTAAGGGAGGAGCCTGGGAACAATAACCGATCGCCTAAACGGTAGAATCGATAAAGCGCTTCCGTTTTATCCCGTTCTTTCATGAGCGTAAGAACGCCATTTACGATCGAGAAGGGTTGTAGGGTTTCCCATCGGATGGATATTTTTCCGCATTTACCGGAAAACTTGTCGAGGAAGGGCTTCGTGGGTTCTGCTTGTCCTCTGGGAATCGTAACTCTAAAATAGCCTTTTTCGAGGTTCTCCATCTATCCCACCTGCTTCGTCTGTCGAAGCAACTCTTCTATTCCTTTTTCGGAAATGAAGGCGTTTATTTTATTCATCTCTTCCCCGGAAACGACTCCTTTTCTAAGCCATCCGTCATCGCTCAACTTAAGACTTTCGATTTCGCATTCCGCGGATGCCTCACGCGCGTTATTCGTAGTACGAAATAGGATTCCCTTCTTTCCTTTTGTGTATAGGGTCAATTCGGTAGGGGTAATCTCTACGCGTCCTAAACCGCGGCTTTTGGCTCTCCCGAATTTTTGAAACCCTTCATTGACGTGATCGATGATCTTGAGGAATAGAGCGACTTGCCATAATTCGGGATTCTTTAAAACCACCTGTCCGTAGAAAGGTAAATTCGCCGATTCATAATAGAAAAGAGCGCTTTCTTTGACTTTCCCCGAGTTCCTGTCGATAGAAATCCCATTACGAACCATAATATGCTCATCCAGTTCTTTATAAAGATTGGAGGCTTCATCGAGATTCCGCCAGGGATAGCAGTCCTCAAAACGGATAACAGATGCAACCAGCATACATCCGAACATACGGCAGGCATAACATATCTTCAAGTATTTCTCCGAGCCTGAAAGTCTGGAAAACTCTCTATTTCGTCCACAGGTAGTGCTTTCACCGATATTACATGCGAAGTGATTGCGGGTTTCATCCCCGAGACTTCTGAGCAATGATTCCCCGTGAGCGCGAAAAGGGCCTTTTATACTTGATCCCGGGATATAGGGGAGCAAGCCGATTCCCGGAAGGGTACATCGCATAAACGAAATGTCGGGTTCTGAAGGATCAAGAGGCATGCTGCCTTGCGATACAAGGAACCCCGTTTGTGGAGTGATCGTAATCTTATAGGTAAGAATGCTCAGGATTTCATCGAACATCCGAGATCGCCTCCAAAAGAAATTTCTCCTCCACCAGAGACGCTTCGAATCTTCCCAATCCTCGGGAAGTCGAGCCTCCGAAACGGATGATTCCCAAATTAACCCAATCCAGCATTAGCTTCATCGCTTCGTACTCTTTGCTTCGTTTCGGTATGTTTATCAGTACGAATTCTCCAGAAAAAATGGCTCCGGGTTCGACGATCTCATAATCATACTTCGCGGAACTCGCCGCGGTCTCGGTTTCGCGATCAATACGCACCCCATCTCTTATCGTGATCTCGGCTTCGCTGCTCAAGTAAAAATCGGAAAGAAATAAATGGCCTTGGATAAACTCGTTTCCGAAGATCGTGCAAGAAGGACAAAGCTCAAACCCTTTTTGATCCAGTTCTTTAAGAAACTTCCCCCGATTGCTTTTCGTTGGTTTGAAATTTTTTTCACCGCAAACGAAGCATCTACTTTTCTCTTCTTTAAAAACCGCTTCAATATTGCTGCGTAATACTCCCTTTATAGATGAGCCAGGTATAAAAGGCTTACCATTGCATTTTAATATTCCGTTATCGGGTTCCGTAGGATCCAAACCCGCCCGCGTACCGCCGATGCGCATGGCGGTTTTGTTAGTTAAATTTAAAACCCAAGCGATCACGCTTTGATAGTGGTCTAAGGCGTACATAGCTAATGCCCCCTCCTCATCGCTTCTCTCGCTTCTTCGTCTTTAAATTTCTTATAACGCGCCATTAAACCGAACAAGTAAGCGATTTCGTTTTTACGACTCTCGTAATCGGTGATACGACCATATGTTTCATCAAGAAATCGGAGCGTTTCTTCGATAAAAAGTTTTAGTTCTTTCATTCTGGCGTATTGATATTGTAGGAATATTTTCAATTCCAGGTAATTCGTGCTTTTCTTTGCAGCTTCTAAAAAATTGCGTATTTGAGTGTCATTGACCCTAACATTCCTCTCTATCACTTTATTGATGATTTCTTCCGCTTTTTTTGCTAAAAGTTCTTGATTTTCCATGTATCTTCACCCCCAGGGATAAATTTCGAAATCGCCAAAACCGTCTTCTGTATAGGCGCCGATACCGCTTTTTTTAAGGTCTTTCAAGTTTTCGACAACTCTTTCCAAAGGACTGTTTTGTTCTTTCGGTAACAGAAGCCAAACGCTCCCAGGGCTTACCGCGGAAACAAGATGGGTTTTCCCTGTTTCTGGAACGAACTTGCGAACGACACAACTTTTAGAAAACTCGTGAACGATCGCATAATTTCTGATAAAAGCTGAGTCGGGAACTGTGGGGGACGTTATCAAAATAGGAATCCACAAACCATTATGCACGGACTGATTGGGGATTTCGCCAGCAATAAACTCTGAGCAAGCCTTTATGGTCGAGCCCCAGGTTTCCCACCTTTTATAGCTTTCAGCCTTCTCCACCTCAAAGAGGCCGTATCCTTTACCGCGAGAACCGCCAAGTTGTACGAGTTGCGGTATCTCAAGGCTGTCATCGTCCGCACGAACGATTCCACTGTAGTATTCCGGTCTGTAACCGACTTGGACCCAAAAATCCTCGACCGTTCTCGTTTTTAGGTTTCTTTTAACGTGGTACGAAGTAATCGGAGTCACTTTTATTTTCTCCCGGTTGCCTGTCAGAT
>Ga0209717_1002103_pt1 | contig 19843 bp, 18 predicted proteins | sample AD_UKC048_MetaG_FD_184418 | JGI IMG/M metagenome (GOLD analysis project Ga0209717, IMG submission 184418) | Active sludge microbial communities of municipal wastewater-treating anaerobic digesters from USA - AD_UKC048_MetaG (SPAdes) (version 2) | ecosystem: Engineered > Bioreactor > Anaerobic >... | reverse complement strand
TTTCAAATTTTTCACAGATGTAAAAATAAATTTCTATTAATTTGTCTTCTTTATTCTTGGTAATCATATCTTAGTTGGTTTAGTGGAATATTCCGCTAAGATATTGATTATCAGGATATTATAAAAACATTATTTACATAATTTACTAACAATCAAATAGTTAATAACTCTCGTTTTTATATTCAATTCAACCCTTGATTCGCATAAGTTATGCGAATCAAGGGTTAAAAATGTTTTTGCCACAAAGTCACTTCCGATAGCTGTCGGAAGGCGCTAAGTCCGCAACATAGTGGTCCTTCGGACCCCGGCAGATCAAAACAATTACTTATAGTTTCAGCTTCTTTGGATTTTGTCTATTGTCGAATATTGTAACAATTTGTATTGATTCCTGATAAATGTTATAATATATTGTTGTTTGTTTTGATAATACTGATCTGCGAACATCAAGATGATTCGCTTTTGGAAATGAATCAAGCTGTGATTTTATTATTGAAATTTGAGCCCACTCCGAAAAGTATGATTGTTGAAAATCAGCTTTGCCCCAGTCCGCCAAATGGCGGAAGGCTGATTTTCTGCGACTTCCCTTTAGGGATTAAGGGCAAAAAGTCGCAGGATATGAAAAACGGGGCTTTTCAGAGTGGACTCAAATTTGCTTTTCGAGATTGGTTGCAAATTTTTTTATTTCTTTTTCAGTGCAATTTTCTTCCACGTACTGGATAATCTTTTTTAAGTTTTTTACAGCCTCTTGTGACCAGATAACTTTAGAGATAATTTTCATACAGTTTCTTCACATCAGAATGATTAACAACCTTGTTTTCTGAAAGATCTTGCAGCCCTTTTTCAATCGAATTCCGTTCTGCCTGGCTTATTTCTGTCCACCAATCAAATTTTTCTGCAATACTTAAAAGCTTATCGATCATCTGAGTGTCGCGAAGATTCATGATCCACTCCATTAGCTGATATTTCTTAGAATATATGTCCATTACTGCTCTTTTTACAAACATACAAAATTCTATTGGATAAGACTGAAAACCTAATAAAATATCACCGCCTCAAATTAATAATTAGTATTTTTGTGCCAGACTTCTGACAAAGTACTGCAAACTCAAATTAGAATGAAAAATAATAACGATAACACCAAACTGTTCGAAGAATTTCCACCGGTACCCACCGGACTTTGGGAGGAAAAGATCATGGCCGACCTGAAAGGTGCCGATTATGAAAAAAAACTTATCTGGAACACTTTTGAAGGCATTAAAATAAAGCCGTATTACCGGGAAGAACACCTGAAAGATCTATCTTACCTGCAGGCATTACCCGGCGAATATCCTTATGTACGCGGTTATAAATCCGGGTCGAACCTGTGGCGCATCCGCGAAGAAATTATAGTGAAAGATGTGGCCAAAGCCAATGCCGATGCACTCAACGCGGTGGAAAGAGGCGCCACGGCTCTGACATTCATCGTGAAAGAACTGGCTTTCGCCGAAGAACTGGCAACCCTTCTCAAAGGTATCAACCCGGAAGAAACAGCCATACATTTCTTTTCTTCTTTTTCCTATTCGATACTTGCCGACCTGTTGATTGACTATGTGAAAAAATCAGGTTTCAAACCGGAAAAAGTCAAAGGTTCCTTCAACTTTGATTCCATAGGATATTATTTATTGCACGGGGGATACTACAACAGCAAAGAGGACAATTTTAATGAAGCCGCCGCCCTCATTAAGCTGATGAAGACGGAACTTCCTCTTTTTAAAGTGCTGAATATCAATGGCGTTCATTTCTATAATGCCGGGGCTACGGCTGTCCAGGAATTAGCCTATGTGCTGGCTTCTGCCAACGAATACCTGGCGCAGATGAGCGACCGCAATTCAGACATTGATGAAGTGTTGTCCGGGACACAACTCACCTTTGGCATTGGCTCCAACTACTTCATGGAAATTGCCAAACTGCGTGCTGCACGTATGTTATGGGCACGCATGGCCGAGCAGTACCATCCTGCCAGCCCCGATTCACTGAAAGTCGCCATACATGCTACAAGCGGTTACTGGAACAAATCAATATACGATCCCTATGTAAACCTTTTACGTCTTACTACCGAATGTATGTCTGCTGCTATCGGAGGCGCAAACGCCATTACCATAAAGCCATTCAATAATACCTATGCTGAAGCCGATGAGTTCAGCGCCCGCCTGGCAAGAAACATTCAGATCATCTTAAAAGAAGAAGCTTACCTGGATAAAGTTGTTGATCCCGCGGCCGGCTCTTATTATATTGAGGCACTGACGGATGAGATTGCTCAGATGGCCTGGAAGAAATTTCAGGACATCGAAGCTGCCGGTGGCATGATCAAAGTAATGGAATCGGGCAGTTTAAAACAGGAAATTGAAAAAACCGCCGCACAACGGAATATGGATATTGCCCTGCGAAAAATACCGATGCTCGGAACCAACATTTTTCCCAACCTGAAAGAAAATATGCTGGATGAGATAAAATTTTCGCATCAGCAGGACGAAAACAGTTATCTCAAAATTTACAGAGGGGCTGAGGCTTTTGAAGAACTCAGACTGTCGACAGAGAGATTTGTAAAACAGGGAAACAGCCGTCCGAAAGTCTTTCTGGCTACGTATGGCAACCTCGCCATGCGCAAGGCAAGAGCCGGTTTTACCACCAATTTCTTTGGTTGTGCCGGTTATGAAATCACCGATGAATTTCTTGTTGATACTATCAACGCTGCTGTGGATGAAATTACCAGTTCAAAAGCAGATATAGTGGTGATCTGCAGTTCCGACGAAGAATATGCTCAACAGGCAGGCGAACTGGTAAAAAACATCAAACAAAAGAATCCAAAAATTATGGTAATTGTTGCAGGCTTCCCGAAAGAAATGCTTGATCAGCTCAAAGCTGATGGGGTGGATGATTTTATCCATGTCCGTGTTAATGTAGCTGAAACCCTGGCACGTTACAATAAGTTACTTGGAATTAATTAATTACAGTAAGACTGAAGAAATTTCTGTTAATAGCTCACTCAAAACTTTTTCGTGTATGAGACCAGATTTTATAAATATTGATTACAAACCACAGTCCGGAGAAAAAAAACAAGGAAGTGTTTCGGCAAAAGCAGGTGAAGATATGCTCACCCCTGAACTTATTCCGCTAAAACCTTTTTATAATGCCGGCGATCAGGCGGGGATGGAACATCTGAATTATGCAGCCGGTATTCCTCCCTATCTCAGGGGGCCTTATTCCACCATGTATGTGATGCAACCCTGGACTATCCGTCAGTATGCCGGATTTTCGACCGCTGAGGAATCCAACGCTTTTTACCGCCGCAACCTTGCTGCCGGACAAAAAGGCCTCTCGGTAGCCTTTGACCTTGCCACACACCGGGGTTATGATTCAGACCACGAACGGGTGGTTGGCGATGTGGGAAAAGCCGGCGTTGCCATTGACTCCATTCTCGACATGAAGATCCTCTTCGACAATATCCCCCTTGATAAAATGTCGGTTTCTATGACCATGAACGGCGCGGTTCTTCCTGTACTGGCTTTCTATATTGTTGCTGCCGAAGAACAGGGCGTGGCGATGGAGAAACTTACCGGCACCATACAAAACGACATCCTGAAAGAATTTATGGTGCGTAATACTTACATATATCCTCCGCTGCCCTCTATGAAGATCATTGCTGATATTTTTGAGTTTACGTCGAAGAATATGCCTAAATTCAATTCAATCAGCATCAGCGGATATCACATGCAGGAAGCAGGGGCAACAGCCGACATTGAACTGGCCTATACCCTTGCTGATGGCCTTGAATACCTGAGAGCCGGAGTGAATGCCGGAATGGATATCGACTCTTTTGCCCCCCGTCTTTCATTTTTCTGGGGTATCGGCATGAATCATTTTATGGAGATAGCCAAGATGAGGGCTGCACGTATGTTGTGGGCAAAGCTGGTCAATACTTTTAATCCTAAAAATCCCAAGTCGCTTGCCTTGCGCACCCATTGCCAGACATCGGGCTGGAGCCTGACTGAACAGGATCCGTTCAACAACGTGGCACGGACATGTATCGAAGCTATGGCTGCAGCTCTCGGCCATACGCAATCGTTGCACACCAATGCGCTGGATGAAGCCATTGCCTTGCCCACCGACTTTTCGGCACGTATTGCCCGGAACACCCAGATTTATTTGCAGGAAGAAACCAACATCAGCAGGGTAGTGGATCCCTGGGGCGGAAGCTATTATGTTGAATACCTTACCCATCAGCTCGCGCATAAAGCATGGGCACACATTCAGGAAGTCGAAAGCCTGGGCGGGATGGCTAAGGCTATTGAAACCGGCCTTCCAAAGATGCGTATCGAAGAAGCTGCCGCCCGAAAGCAGGCCCGCATTGATTCAGGGAAAGATATTATCGTCGGCGTGAATAAGTATCGTCTCAGCAAAGAAGCCCCTATTGACACACTGGAAGTTGATAATACAGCGGTTCGCGATGCACAGCTCAGGCGCCTTGCACAACTGAAAGCCGGACGGAATAATGAGGAAGTACAACAAGCATTAGATAAAATAACCAGGGCATGTGAAACCGGAAATGGCAATCTTCTGGAACTGGCTGTCGATGCAGCCCGTAAAAGAGCTTCTCTGGGAGAAATTTCCATGGCATGCGAAAAAATATTCGGGAGGTACAAAGCCGTGATACGATCAATTTCAGGAATTTACTCATCCGAATCCAGGGATGATGATAGTTATAAAAAAGCCTGTGAGCTGGCCGACCGGTTTGCTGCATTGGAAGGCAGGCGACCGCGTATCATGATCGCCAAAATGGGGCAGGACGGCCACGACCGCGGGGCAAAAGTGGTGGCAACCGGCTATGCTGATATAGGCTTTGATGTAGACATCGGGCCGCTGTTTCAGACGCCGGCAGAAGCCGCCAAACAAGCGGTTGAAAACGACGTACACATACTTGGCGTGTCGAGCCTTGCCGCCGGACATAAAACCCTGGTGCCGCAGGTCATTGAAGAACTGAAGAAACTCGGTCGGGAAGATATCATGGTGATCGTCGGGGGCGTGATACCACCGCAGGATTATGACTTCCTTTACCAGGCAGGCGCCATTGCCATTTTCGGGCCCGGCACCAAAATTCCTGCTGCTGCCATAAATATGCTCGAAATATTGATAGAGGCAAGGAAATAATGTAAGCCCCAAAGGTTTTTTGTACGGTAATCAGCCTATTATTTCCTTCTTAACACCTGTGTTGATATTTTTGGCTTAAAATTTGTTTAATTTTGACATCATCAAAAATTCTTTAAAATGAAAAAAATAGTAGTTTTCTGCATAGCCGCATTAATCGGAATGCAAATCTCATTTGCACAAACCACCATTACCGGCAAAGTCACTTCAAAGAAAGATGGCAAAGCTGTTTCGGGTGCACAGATCAAAGCAAAGGCTGCGGCCGACATAGTGGTAATGACCGATTTTAACGGTAATTACCAAATTACAGTACCCTCCGATATTAAGGTACTTGAGGTGAACGCTGTGGGTTATTCAACAAAAACCGAAGGCATCGGTCAAAAGAAAGTTATTGATTTTGTTCTGACTCCTGCCTCAAAGAAGAGTAAAACGCTGGTAAAATCCAAACCGGTACAAATGAAAACGCCGGAAAGCGATAAGTCTAAAACCACCAAATAATAAGACAATGTTGTATGCGAAAAAGCTGCTTTGATACAAGCAGCTTTTTTTATCGAAAAACATACCACTTTATTTGGGTAACCGAATTTTCTTGAAAACCCGGTTTCCTTTATATCTGTGATTTTTCGGATGTTTTTTTCCTTTTCAGGGCGAAAATAATAAATCCGATCCCCAGAACGATAAATGGAATGCTGAGCCACTGTCCCATATCCAACATCATGGTTTTTTCGAAATCTACCTGAACTTCTTTAAGAAATTCGATAAGAAAACGGGCAGCAAACAGTGCGGTTAAAAATACCCCGACGAAGAATCCGGGGTGGTTGATCCCGATATTTTTGCGATACAGGATGAGAAGCACCAGCGTTATCAACAGATAAGAAATGGCTTCATATAACTGTGTCGGGTGCCGCGGCAGACTACCAGAGTCTTTATCGCCTAAGAAAATGAAACCCCAGGGAAGCGAAGTGGTGATACCATATATTTCGGAATTCATCAGATTGCCGAAACGGACAAAAGCAGCCGTAACGGGTATTGCCATGGCCATCCGGTCGAACAGCCACAACACATTTACTTTGAATTGCCTGACATAGATAATAAGCACAATGACAATGGCCGCTGCAGCGCCGTGGCTTGCCAGGCCGCCTTTCCATACCATAAGAATTTCATCGGTATGATGCCGGTAATAATCCCATTCGTAGAAAAAAACATGTCCGAGCCTTGCGCCGATCAGTACCGCCAAAAACACATAAAACGTAAGCCAGTCGAGCAGTTTCAGCTGAACCTTTTCGCGTTTAAAGATATAATATAAAACCGAATAGGCAAGGAAGAAGCCCATCGCAAACAAAAATCCATACCAGCGGAGTCCGAAACCTCCGATACTGAACAATTCAGCGCCGGGATTCCATATTACAAACAGTGATTTCATAATGCTAATTTAATTCAAAAACGATGTGAGTATCTTCAGTAATATTATTCTTCTGACAGAATCCCGCATTAACTTCAACAACATACATAGCATCTTTTCCCGAAGGAATGGATGTTTCGGAAAAAGGTACGGTATGACTGGCAATACTTACGATCTTGTACTCCCGGTTTACGAAAATGATATCCAGCGGAAATTGGGTATTCTTCATCCAGAACGATAAGGGTTGCATGCTTTCAAAAATAAACAACATTCCACAGCTGTCGGGCATGCTGTTACGGTACATCAGCCCCTGTGTACGTGCTGCATCATTGTCTGCAATTTCAATGCTGATAGTTTTCAGAAATTTATTATTCTGAACAAACTGTAACTCACCGTCTTTTCTGAAGACAGGTGCCGCCGGCTCTTCCCTGATCATTACCGGATGCTGTTTCTTTGTCTTTGCCGGGGGCGAAGTAAAGATAATGGCAAATAATGCGGTCAAAAGACACACCACCAGAATGATTCCGGTTATGATACCTTTTTGTTTTTTTTGCACCTTACGACTTATAAAAAAATATCATGAAAATGATTGCAAAAATGAACGTAACAAATAAAATCCCCCGGCCAGTTTTGTCGGCTTTCAAATTTACAAGATAAATCCTCAGGGCAATGGCATTGGGGATCAAACCCAAAATATAAAGGGTTGATAACCTGAATATCGGTTTATCATTGTTTACAAATACGTAAACGTTCAATAAATACAGCAACCCCGTGCATATGGCCGGCATGATTATGCCCAGAATAAGTCCCAGCCAGAAGGAATCTTTTTTTAAAAAATTAAACATTGTTTTTCCATTTTTTTAGTACCGGGATAGCGTTATGAGCCGTAAAATCAACATGAACGGGCACTACCGAAACATAATTGTTTTTCAGTGCCCATTCATCGGTATCCTTTCCGTGGTCTGTGTTTTCAAACACTCCGGTTAACCAGTAATAGCTTCTTCCATGCGGATCTTTACGTTCGGTGAATTCTTCCTTCCAATAGGCATTGGCCTGCCGGCAGATCTTGATACCTTTTAGTTTTTTCTCATTTTTTGGGAAGTTCACATTGAGGCATGTTCTTCCGGGCAGACCATTTTTAAGGAGATTCAGGCATATTTTTTTTATATAGTCAGCGGTATGGCTGAAATCGGCATGATACGAATAATCGTTCAGGGAAAAACCGGCTGCCGGGATATTTACCATAGCGCCTTCGAGAGCGGCAGACATAGTGCCGGAATAAATGATATTTATAGAGGAATTGGAGCCATGGTTTATACCCGACACGAGCAGATCGGGTTTGCGGTGCAGTATCTTGTCAACCGCCAGTTTTACACAATCAACGGGAGTGCCGCTGCAGCAATACTCTTTATAATGGTCTTCCACAAGAATTTTTTGCATCCGCAAAGGAGTGCCAACCGTAATGGCATGTCCCATGGCCGACTGGGGCTTATCCGGCGCTAATACCACCACAGTTCCCAGTTCCCGCATAACTCCTATCAGGAACCTGATGCCGGGCGCAACAACACCGTCATCATTTGTTACGAGGATGAGTGGCTTATTCATTTTTTTAGGCGAAATTACTACTTTTTGGGATATTTTTTGGAACATATTTTATTATAAAGCAAATCATTTTTTGTTAAATTTTATTATCGGCTTTACTAATAAATTTTAAAATATTAGCTTTACAGCAAGTTTTAACAGTGATGAAAAAAATTCCCCTCAAGATAATCAACTTTTATCTGTTTACGATTCTCCTTATTATCACTCCATTTCTGATGCTGCAGAATTACCTGCAGAATGCAATAGGCAGGGCGTCGAGAGCGGCCATTGAGTTTGAGGATTTCAGCATTCCCTATACAGTTATGATTGCTGTAGTGGTGCTTATCTTGTTTTTTTATTTGTCGCGAAAAATACTTACCAGAAAAAGGCTGCTGTACTTAGGCCTTGTTTTAGTTTTTGTTGCCATAGGCCAGTCCACCTCCGACTATTATTTCGGACATCATTTTTATGACCTGCAGCACAACTGGCATTATATTGCATACGGTATATTTTCTTTTGTTGCCTTCCGGAGGTTCTCACTCAAACCCCTACCGGTCAATAAAATATTGTTCCGGATATTTATTATGGCGCTGATTATCTCTGTTTTTGATGAAATCATCCAGGTTTATATTTCTAACAGGGTGTTCGACCTCTCTGATTGCGGAAAAGATCTCTGGGGAAACATGGCAGGAATTTTATTTGTTTTCTTCTACCTCGAAAACGGAAAAGGATTCCCGAATTTCAGACTGAGAAATAAAAAACTAAAGGACTATTATTCAAATCCTTTTTCGCTCCTTTGTCTGGAAATAATTTTTGCATATATATTCCTGTTCGTTGCTTCGCAAATCACCGGCGAACAATATAAGTTCAACGTAATTTTAATCACACTGTTATTTTTTATGATTGCCTTTATTCTTGTGCATATCGGCCGGAACAAAATCATCCGCTGGATCATACGAGGAGGCTTGCTGTTGTTTATTATTATTGTTTTTATTGCTGCCCGCTTTGGTGATTCGGGAGCAAAATGTATAAAACCAGGTTATATTAAATATAATGGCTTGCCACTTATGTATTTTGATTATATGATTTTTCCAAATGGAGGCTTCAGGACCGTTGATAAAAAAGTACTGTTTATGTTGCGGGACAAGCAAAAGATTGAAGACCTCGGCCCCGATATTCTGCTGATCGGAACCGGGACCAAAGGCCAGGGAGGGAAAGGATGGAGTGATAATGTTGCGACCGAAATGGCATATAATAGTTTTAAACACGAAATGTATCAAATTGTAAAACTTCCGAACCGGCAGGCCTGCGAAACTTTCAACCGCTTGAAAAAACAGAAAAAGGAAGTTCTTTTTATCATTCATAATGAATAGTTATGGCAAAAAATGTTGTAAACGATCCTTATGTTTTTTCTGATAAAATAATTATGGGTTCTCTGTTTTTTATTTGGGGTGTCCTGATTATTTTCGGAATAATTACCTTAATGCAACCCCAATGGCTCATTGAATTGTCAAAACCGGGAAGGACTGAAGAAGCCCTGGTAAATATTAATGCCGGGAACGCATACCTATACAATGCCAATAAAAGGAGTTCAATGCAGGATTACCAGCTGGCGCTAACCAACTACCAGATGGCGCTGAAGATTGACCCTTATAACATTGAGGCATTGGCCAACACAGGGGTGACATATTTGTTTATGAACAGACTGGATGACGCTAAAGCAACTTTTGAGAAATGCCTTGTAATAGACAGCAACAGCCGTTATCATACTTATGTTTACCTGGGTGATGTTTGCGAGCGTAAAGGTGAAATTGAAAAAGCCCTTGAATATTATTTGCTTGCTGCAAAAACTCATCCGGATCCTGCATACCCTTTGCGTAAAGCAGGATTATTCAATGTCAGGCTTAAAAACTTTGATGAAGCAATAAATCACCTCAGGCAATCCATTGAGCTGACAAAAAGCTTTGAAAATCTATATAGGTCAACATTGACAGAAGCGCGGTACAAAACGATAAAAAACAATGACACAGTGAATTTGAAAGCGATTGATGAAGAACTCAGTAAAACTGATTATACTTCTGAACTGCAACGATTTGATAAAGAGATTTTTGATCAAACCCTCAGAACAAGTAAAGACCTGGGGTATGCCTATATGTATTTGGGCGAAGCCTATTTTTTAAAATCTGAATTTGCAGATGCGGTTGAAAATTATCAATTAAGCATGCAATATTTTCCGTCACTAAATGAAAAATTCAAAAATAATCTCCTGTTTGCCGTTGAAAATGCCAACAAACAGCCCCCCCGGTAAAAGCATTATTAGTTTTTGTTTCCGATTCTCACAAGTATTTTGTGGAATTTCCATAAAATTTTCTCTATTGTAAAATTTAAAATCCTGAATTTATGAAAAAAATAGTTTTAGTAGTGCTTCTGGCAAGCATTATTGTTTCAGTAAAAGCTGAAGATCAGCCCAAACCGGTTAAATCAAAGATCAAAGAAGTCACTGTTTTTTTTAACGGGGCACAGGTGACCCAATCGGGAGAAATAACACTTCCTGCCGGTCAAAGTTCCGTTATTTTTGAGGATATTACACAATATATCAACGCACAAAGCATTCAGGTAAAAGGTGAAGGCAGTTTCGACATTTTATCGGTAGTTCATCAGATCAATTACCTGAAAAGTCAGAAAAAATTACCTGAAGTGATCAAAATTGAGGACTCTCTGCAGCTGTTGTCCAAAAACCTCAGTTACCAGCAGACCATCCTGAATGTTTATATGCAGGAAGAAACGATGTTGTTAGCCAATAAAGCCATCGGAGGCGAACAAACGGGGGTTAAGATCACCGATTTGAAAGAGGCCACCGAATACTTCAGGACCCGCCTCCTGGATATAAAAAACAACCAGATGACCATACAGGATAAGATCAATGTCGTCCAGAAACGTATCACTGCCTTAAACAACCAGTTACAGGCGCTGAATGCGAAGGTGTCTGAACCGACCAGCGAAATAGTGGTGACGTTAAATGCAGGCGCCGAGGTTCAGGCAAAGCTCCTGTTAAGTTATTATGTCACTAATGCGGGCTGGACTCCGACCTACGACCTGCGTGCAGTAAATGTCAACAGCCCGATAGACCTTGATTTTCGTGCCAATGTCCGCCAGAGCACCGGTAATAACTGGAATAATGTCAAACTCACCTTGTCGACAGGCAACCCCATGCAAAGCGGCGCCAAACCTGTGCTGAACCCCTGGTACCTTTCCTATATTTCTCCGCATACCTATGGTTATGTGTCCGGTGTAACAGTGACTAAAAGCGAAGCCCGGCCGCAGCAGGCTGACGGCAAATCAAATGAGGTGGCTTTTGAGCAGGCACGTTCCATTGCTGATTATACCGTAGTTAATGAAACTCAGACAAACATAGAATACGTGATCAACATGCCCTATTCAATACCTGCTGATGGTAAAAATTATATGGTGGAGATTCAGAAAAACACCCTGCCGGCCACATATCAGTACCATTGTATCCCGAAACTGGATAATGATGTCTTTCTGATAGCGAGGGTCAGCGGCTGGGAACAGTACAATATCATTTCGGGCGAGATGAACCTGTTTTTTGAAGGTACCTATGTCGGAAAGTCTTACATTGACACGCGGGTAACTACCGATACACTTGAATTTTCCCTGGGAACCGATAAAAACATTGCCGTAAAACGCGAAAAAGTTCAGGATTTTTCCAGTGTGAAGTTCATTGGTTTAAATAAAAAGGAAACTTTCACATACAATATTAATATTCGTAACAAGAAAAAACAGGCCATTGACATTGTGATCGAAGATCAGTTACCTATATCATCAGATAAGGATATAGAGGTCGAAATGCTGGAGATCACTTCAGCCAGCCTTGACAAGGATTATGGCCGGCTTTCTTGGAAATTCAGCATGAAACCTGCTGAAACCAAAGAACTGAAATTGTCGTATTCCGTAAAATATCCGAAAGACAGGCAGATCAATCTTTATTGATAAGCTTGTACTTACCATTCAAACGCATCATCATTCATCCAGGTCCCCTGTATCTTCATGAGTTGTTCGATGATGTCGCGTACGCAGCCATGCCCGCCCTTAAACGGTGAAATATATTTAGAAATGGATTTGATTTCCTCAGCCGCATCGGCTGGGCAGGCGGGAAGCCCGGCCATCTGCATCACTTTGTAATCGGGAATATCGTCGCCCATAAAAAGCACCTGTGCCGGATCAATATTTTTCTGCTCCAGGTATTCGTTAAAGGTTCCGACCTTATCGCTTACACAAATATAAATATCTTTAAGATTCAGTGTTTCGAGACGTTTACTGATTGAATGAGATGTTCCGCCACTGATAATAGCGACGTTATAACCTTTTTTCAGGGCGAGATGCAACGCATAACCATCGCGTACATAACCCGTTCGGTATTGTTCGCCAACCTCGGTTGTTAGCACAGTGCCGTCGGTAAGTACACCATCGTAGTCAAAGATCAGGGTATTAATATTCTTCAATATCTCCTTATAGTTCATTGTTTTTCTTTTTTTGAATAATTGTTTCCGTCAGCAAATTATATATTTTTTGATAGGGTTGAAAATTACCAAGCATTTTTTTATGCACAGCGATTATCTCATAATCTTCACGTACTGCTGGCCCAGTTTGTAGTTTTGAAGGCGAAGTATTTTGAATTTTCTGTGCTGTTTCAGCAATCAGGGGGTACAGCATTTCAAAAGGCAGGTCATGATTTTTCAATAGCTCTTCGGCAATAATATAGTTCAGGTTTGTAAAATTACATGCAAAGACGGCGGAAAGATGCAGGATTTTTCTTTTTTCCGAAGGTACATGATGTACATGATGCGAAATGGCAGAGGCAAGCTCTATCAACGTTTCCAGATTCAATGGATGGTTGGCCTCAATGCAGAGCGGAATTTCAGAAAATCCGATGATATTTTCAGCTGAAAGATGCATCAGCGGATAAAACACGCCGTAATCATCAAATCTATCATTAAACACTGAAATATCAACAGTGCCTGAGGTATGGGCAACAATACCCGAGGTGCCAGTCAGATGTTCAGCCACCTCAGATATAGCCGCATCATTTACCGCAATAAGAAACAAGTCTGCCTTCCGCGGAAGTTCTCTGAACTGATCCGTATAGGCTGCGTTTACCTGCTCTGCGAGTTTGCGGGCTTTTCCGGCATTACGGCTAAAGACAAACAGAATATTTTTTCCAGCCTTCCGGAACGCGACGGCAAAATTGGATGCAGCATTTCCGGCCCCGATAATTACAATATCATTTATCATTAAATTAAAATATAATCAATAATTGATAATAAAATATGTTGTATCAAACGCGGGGCAATAAAGTGTTGTTGTGTGCAGCAGGGTTGTTCCTTCTTTGGTGACATTATAGGTTAGTGTCACGTTTTGATTACCATGAGTTTTACATAGAACAGTATCTGTAAAGTCAGCCCCGTGACCCTGCATAATGGTGTTGTCGCAGCAATCGTAACCGCCAAGCCATCCTGATGAAAAATAATAGGAAATAAAGTCGCTGGTATCAAATGGCATAGCATTTCTTATTTTAAGATCGATATAGGCAACCGGATAAATGTTATAGGTTGGCGAAAAAGTAATCTCTGGTACAATCTCTGATGTTGATATATCTTTGAAAAGGCCGAAATACTGAGGTTTGCTGATCCTTATCTGAAAACCGGCATATTTATCGTTTACAAAATCAAAAACAAAGGTACCCAGGGCATCCGTGACCGTAGTTGCTATGACCTCATACCCGGAACTAAACACACCACCTGAACTGAGTTTGCTGGCAGCAAAACTTACTTCCGCTCCCTGTACATAAGCCGCCGTATTGGGATCATAAACCCTGCCTTCAATATGGATGGTGTTTTTTTTGTCTTTATTGCATGATACAATGATTGATAGTAGTATTATGTATAAAACAATATGAAACCTGAAGCATTTCCGCATGATAAAACAAATTCTTGTGCAATTTAGCAAATTTTGGAATATGTCGGCATATTTGAAGCAAAATGAGGTTCAAATCTTGTTTTGAAAGTCGCATGTCAGCGATTGATGATTCACACGGAAAATGAATACGGCACTTCGGACATAAATGATAAGTGCCAGGCAATCAGCCGAACAATGTTTCCGGATAGCCATAACCATTGTATTCTTTTACCGAACTGATATAGGCGCCCGCAGGATAAACAAGAAAAAAATCACCTGCTTTGACAGTTTCCGGCAGCATCAGGTTTTCAGCAAAGATATCATGGCTGTCGCAGGTGGCCCCGGTGATACTATAAGGCTGTAATGGTAGTTCTGTTGCTGTTTTATAGGGATACACAAGCTGGTATTTCAGACCGCCCATGATCCATTGAAATCCCTGAAAAATACTGCTGTCGAGAAATATCCAGCGTTTTTTGCCCCGTTTGATGACAGCTGTAACAGCGGTAAGCATCACAGCCGTGTTGGCCATGATGACAGAGCCGGGTTCGGCAGTGATTGTCATGCCGTGCTTTATCCTGAAAATCGCCAGTTGCGGCTTCATTTTTTTAGAAATATCGTTCAGCAGGGCATATTGGTCCACGCCATGGGCAGGAAACCCGCCGCCGATATTCAAAAAGTCAAGCCGGATGTCATTTTTGGCAAGCAGCGCAGTCACTCTTTCAGAGATACGTATTGCGGCAAGGTAAGCTTCAGGATAGGTGTTGTTCCACCCTACATGAAAAGAAATACCGCATGGCTTTAATCCGGCAGAAATAGCTGATTTCAATAAACTTAAAGCTTCCCGGGGCTTTGCACCGAATTTATGTTCGAGTTTCCATTCCGCACCCTTGTTGGGAACGGCTATACGCAGATAAACATCAGAAGCAGGGGCACAGTGCCAAAGTTTTATCAGCTCGCTCTCTGAATCAACAACAAAGATGTTTACTCCGTATTCGTATGCTTTGCGTATGTGCTCAGGGATTTTTACCGGGTTGCTGAATATAATTTTTTCAGGACTGACATGAATATTTTTCAGCAGTTCCAACTCTCCTGCAGAGGATATTTCAAAACAAACTCCCTGTTCATTCAGAAAGGCCAGGACTGCCGTTTCGTGATTAACCTTGACTGGAAAATAGAGCTGTTGCGTCTTGATTTGCAAACAATTAATAAAATAATGCAGATTGTAAGCAATCTGTTCTTTACTGCAGATAATGGCAGGCGTAACGACAGCCTTCCCCAGAACAGAGGTAATTTTTTTCTTGAGTTCGGTTGGGAAAGCTGATAGGTTGTACATTTTATAAAAAAGTTAAAAAAGTTAAAAAAGTTAAATAAGTTGATTAAGTGAGAATGTGAGAGGGAGAAGGAAGACAGGAAATTCATATCGTCCGTTCTTCTTTCTTCATTCCTTTTTTCCTTCTTTCTTCCTTTGCACTTAATTTAACCGAATCAACCTATTTAACTTAGAAATTGTTTTGATTTTATCTTTTCATATCTTTATGCGTCTTTTTTGCTGCAACTTCGTTAGATTTTTCGACATAGGATAAACTATGTCTGCAAAATCTGCCTCGTTTCGCTAAAAAATCCATCATAAATCTTATGTAACATAAAATCAAAACAGTTTCTTAACCTCCCTACAACAATCCACCATTCATATAAATCTTTGCTTGTGCATCATAAAACTTATTGATTGCTGAGGATTTGCCGTTGCGCATATTAGTGATTTCGCCCTTAAGGAAATCAATTTTTACATGGTCACCATCCTGCAGGTCAATCTGTTCAAGCGCTTCGGGTTTGTAAGTGAGTATCGGAAACGCGGCATTTATGGCGTTACGTTCGTAGATGGCTCCGTACGATTCGGCTAAAATACAGGAAATGCCTAAAGATACGAAACAGTCCACGGCTTGCTGCCGTGAGCTTCCGGCGCCGAAATTTTTTGCAGTAATGATGATATCTCCGGCCCTGGCTTTTTTGGCAAAGTCTTCATAACCTTTGAGGTTGTCGAAAGAATACTGGCCCATTTCTTTGATGTCGGTGATGGTGAGATAACGGTTGTGATAAATCATGTCGGTATCGATATCATCTTTTTTGATGATCCACACCCTGCCTTGTACCACGGAAGGTTTTTCAGTTTTTGCACCTGCAGTTTTGGCTGAGGGTTTCATGATGCCCTGGCTGGTGAATACCGCGGCTTGTGAAGGTATCTGGTCGGGGGTGGTGATATAGCCTGCCACTGCCGAGGCGGCCACCACTGCCGGAGAAGCCAGGTACACGAATCCCTTGCCCTGTTTGCCTTCAAAGTTACGGTTGCCGGTGCTGATGGTCACTTCCTGCGGGCCGTTTTGTCCCACTTGTCCTGCTGCACAACCGGCACAGCCGGCGTTGGAAACTAAAGCTCCGGCATCTTTAAAAATTTTTATCAGGCCTTCGTCCATAGCCTTATTCCAAATGTCGTCGGTGGAGGGCACTATCTTTAACACCACGCCCGGTGCTATTTTTTTGCCTTTCAGGATGTTTGCGGCTATACGCAGGTCGTCGATACGTCCGTTGGTACAGCTGCCGATAAAAGCCGAATCAATTTTTGTTCCTTTTACCGATTCCACGCTGGTATCGTCGTGCGGGTGTCCGGGGCGGGCCACCATGGGCACAAATTTGCTGATGTCAACATCGTGTGTCTGGAAATAGGCGGCGTCTTGGTCTGCGGTGATGCATTCGATAGCCTTGCCGGTTATTTTTTCAAAATGTTTAATCATTTCCGGGGTGGGTGTAAACAGAATGATGATGGCGCCCATCTCGGTGGCCATAGATGAGATGGTGATTCGTTCGTCCAGGGTGAGTTTGTCTGCTTCTTCGCCGCACACTTCCACGGAACATCCCAGCAGTTTGTTGGCTCCGAATATGCCCAGAAGGTTGAGCACGATATCTTTTGCTGAAACGTTGGCGGGGCGTTTTCCTGTGAGGTTAATTTTTACGGAATGAGGCACTTTAAACCATACGTAGCCTTTTGCCCAGGCGGCGGCGATGTCCTGGTCGCCCATGCCTTGTCCGAAGGAGCCTATGGCGCCCATAATATTGGCGTGAGAATCGGTTGACACAAAAGTGCTTCCCGGCCACACCAGTCCGCTGTCGATGGCCAGGTGGGTGCCTATGCCGGAGTCCACATCATATACTTTGATGCTGTTTTCGCGGGCATATTGACGGCAGAAATGTTGGTTTGCAGCATATTTCTGGTCGGATCCGCCGGGGTTGCAGTCGAAGGTAAACACGGTTTTTGCCGGGTCAACTACACGAAGTCCATTTTCGAGCAGGTTTTTTACTACGTTGGCTCCGCCGAAGTCGCGAGCAGCACGGGTGTCGATGGTCACATCGATGATGTCGTCAGGCTTTACCATGGCCTGGTTGGAATGTTTTGCGAGAATTTTTTCTATTATTGTCATAGGTTTGTTTTTTTTAAATGGATTAGTCGTTTTTGAGATTGGAGATTTGAGATTGGAGATTGGAGATTAGAGATTAGAGATTAGAGATTGGAGATTGGAGATTGGAGATTGGAGATTGGAGATTAGAGATTAGAGATTGGAGATTGGAGATTGGAGATTGGAGATAGCAGGTTATTTGTTATTGTTATTTTGTTTTTTTAAATACGCGATGTAGCCATTTAGAATTTTCATTAATCCAAAGATTTGATTTTTATATTCTTCTAAAACGTCTGTATCAATATAGCCTTCATCATTGGCGCAGATGAGATGATCAAGTGTTTCCATCACAGAACCTCTGGACATATAACAATGATGGATATTTTCAAGATAATGAAATCTCCCAAAGCCTTCAGCGATATTGGCTGTCACAGACCTTGAAGACCTGATAAGTTGATCCGTTAATCTGAACTTTTCAATATCCGGAAAAGATTTAACTGTTTTTGAAACCTTTTTTCTTAATTCTCTTCCAACTTTCCATGCCTCAAGATTTTCAAAAGATTCATTATAATTATTCGATTCCATAAAATTTAATTTTATCTTAATTCTTTATTCTCTCAATCTCTTAATCTCCTAATCTCCCAATCTCCCAATCTCCCAATCTCCCAATCTCCCAATCTCCCAATCTCCCAATCTCTTTTACTTTAGTCTATCCTTAAACGGCTCAAAGGTCATAAAATCGGCGTGGTGAACGACGAAAGCCTCCGTGGTTCTTTTTACCATATCTCCTTCGCCGGCATGTGTGGCAATGATGTGGCAAACATTTGCCGGAACGCCGCATTGTTCGGCCAGGCTCACTCCGCTGAAGGGATGACGCAGGTATTTTCCGTATTTTCCCTGTACCGATTTTCCGTCTTTCATTTCGTATTCCAGCAGTTTGCCTACATCCGCCAGGATGGCTCCTGCAATCAGTACATCCATATCGACCGGAAGGTCAGCTTTGAAAAATTTGTTCATCTGTTCGCCGCAATCTTTGGCAATGTGAACAACAGCGCGTTTGTGGTCCATGAAGGATACTTTTAAATCAGGCCCGGCCAATAAAGTAAAAGGTATTGTTTTTAAATCTTCTGGAGTGAGGACGCTTTTTTGCAACGCCAATGCCCAGGTGTTGGTAGTCTTTTCGCGCAGGTCTTCGTTTTGGATCCACTCCAGCTCAGGCCAGAGTTGCTTTGCTTTTTCAATAAATTCTGGTTTGATCATGATGATATTTTTTTTGATTTGGTTTTACTTTAATAAAATGGCTGTTCCGGAAAGAGCAGCCATTTTGGTTTTATGAAAAAAATAAGGGTTATAGCTTGGCAATGATAGCATCTGCCATCTGCGTGGTGGAGGCGGCGCCCTGGTTAATTACTTCCTGTGTGCCTCTCATCTTCAGCATATCGTATGCTCTCACTTTTCCTTCTGCCACTACTTCACCTACGGCTTTCCTGATGCGTCCTGCTATTTCCATCTCGTTCAGGTGTTCGAGCATCATCACTGATGAAAGAATCATGGCTATCGGATTTACTATCGATGGGTTAAGATCAGCATATTTGGGGGCTGAACCGTGTGTAGGTTCAAAAACGGCCACACCCGAATCGGGGTTGAACTGTGCCGAGGTGGCAAAGCCCAGGCCGCCGATAAGCCCTGCAAAAGCGTCCGACACGATATCGCCGAACATGTTTTCGGAAACGATCACATGGTAGTTTTCAGGGTTTTTGGTCAGCCACATCATCATGGCGTCGATGTTCACATCTTCCACGCGGATGCCGGGATATTCGTTTTTGCTCATGTCCTGGGCTATCTTCAGCATCATGCCTGATGTTTCGCGGATCACATTGGGCTTTTCGCATACCGTAACTTTGTCGAAACCACGTTTTTGGGCATACTCAAAAGCAGCTTTGATGATACGGGTACAGAATTTTTTGGTAGTGATACGTGTTGATACGGCCAGTTCTTCGCGAGGGCACCATTCGAAATTCGGTTTGAAACGGGGATGCGACATCAGTGCATCATACACGTTATCAGGAGGGTTCGTCCATTCTACGCCGCCGTAAAGACCTTCGGTGTTCTGACGGAAGATCATCGTGTCCACGATCGGTTCGTCGACTCCGTTGCCGGCATTGCGGCGCACGAAGTTCAGCGGGTTGCCTTTCAATGTCTGACAGGGACGCATACAGATGTCGAGACATTGAAAGGCAACCCGCTGAAC
>Ga0209717_1002099_pt1 | contig 19876 bp, 18 predicted proteins | sample AD_UKC048_MetaG_FD_184418 | JGI IMG/M metagenome (GOLD analysis project Ga0209717, IMG submission 184418) | Active sludge microbial communities of municipal wastewater-treating anaerobic digesters from USA - AD_UKC048_MetaG (SPAdes) (version 2) | ecosystem: Engineered > Bioreactor > Anaerobic >... | reverse complement strand
TTTTACATCAATGGCTTTGTACTGTGCCGGAATCATAAACGCCAAAACCCCTATTAATACCTGTCCAATTCTTTCCCCAAGTCGGAACTCCGCTCTTTGCCCCAACAACATCGATGGTCGGAAAATGGAAACGGAAGAAAGCCCCAAACTGCCCACTTTTTCTTCCACCTCGCCCTTGAGCTTCTGGTAAAAATTGCGGCTTTGACTATTCGCGCCAATGGAGGAAACCAGCAGAAATTTTGGACAAGCCGTAGCAGCACAAAACCGTGCAGCATTTACCGGAATGTCGTAATCAATTTTGCGGTAGGCCACCATGTCGCTATTTACCTGTTTGAGGGTGGTACCCACCGTGCAAAATACCGCATCACTGCCCGCAATGGCGGCCTGGTAGGCGGCTTCATCAGCAAAATCGAGTAAAATGACTTTGACTTTAGGGTGAGCGAGGTCAAGGGGCCGGCGCACCAACACGTTGATGTGTGCAAAATCAGCATCTTCCAAAAGCTGTTGCAGGATCTGACTACCGATTAGCCCGGTCGCGCCGATGAGGGTGGCGGTTTTTTGTGCCATTTTGGATTAAGTGTGGGTGTGGGGACAAAGATACCCATCCCCTTTCCTAAAACTTCAACAACCCGCTCATTTTCTTTTGGATAAAATCAGTTGCATATTGAGGTTTAAAGCGGTACAAAAACTCCAAAAACCGGGCATCCGACCCCACCAAAACTCTAAATTTGTTTTTTTCGATGCCTTCAATGATGATCTTAGCGGCTTTTTCCGCAGCCAGTGGTTTGATGTTGGATTTGCTGGCGTTGTCTTTTGGTTTGCCCAAGCCGGAGTTTTCAGTGATGTTGGTGGCTACGGCACAGAGGAAAACCACGGTGACATGAACCTTAGTCCCTTTTAACTCCGCGTAATTAGACTAGGCTACACGCTACTTTTTTGTCACCAAAATGATTTTTTCCATGGCATTTTTAGTCGATACCGCGTGGTCAATCCTCCCATAATTGCTGTTCACAGCGTATACTACCGTGGTCCCATCTGCAGGAAAATACAACATATTGGCGTAATACCCGATGGCGTCGCCACTGTGGAAATAAGCTATGCCGCGGGGTGTTTCCATGCTGAAAATGCCCAGGCCGTATTGAATAGGATAAAACTCAGGATCTTGTTCCTTAGGCATTCTCCAGCTTAACATGGCTTGCAAAGAAGCCGGTTTAATGATTTTTCCGGCCATCAAAGCCTTAAAAAATACCGTCATGTCATAAGGATTGGAGATCAAACCACCATCGGCGGTGTAATAATCCCAGCCGCTGTAATAGGTGCTTTCGATCACCTGTAGGTTGCTGTACAAGTCGATGTAGCCTCGAATGATGTTGGATGGAACGGGGTTTTTACCAGCCAATGAGGTATATTTTAGGTTGAGCGGGCGGAAAATTTTTTCCTCAAAAACCTGATACAGTGCTTTTCTCTCAATTTTTTCTATCAAAAGCCCAAGCAAGATATAGTTGGTATTGGAATAATGCACGTCGGCATCGGGTTCAAAATAAGCGGGTTTGTCGTAGGCGTATTGCAACAGGTCTTCGGCGTGCCACTCTTTGATCAGGTTGTTGATCGAGGCCGTTTGAAACTGGGAGCTTTGGATGTAATTGTAAATCCCGCTGCTGTGTTGCAGCAACTGACGGATGGTCGCTTTTTCCGCATTTTTGATGCGTTTGATGGGGTCTCCACTCAAATGCTCCGCAATTTTTTGATCCAAATTCAACTTTCCTTCTTCCTGCAATTTGAGGATAAGGGTCGCCGTATACATTTTCACCGTGGAGCCTACTCTGGTGATGTGGCAGGGCTGCAAATCAATGTTGTTGTACAAATCTGCTTTGCCACTACTGCCGAGCCAGAGGCCGTCCTGGTCATGCACCGACATACTAACACCTACCACGCCGCCTTTTTGGGTCATGTCGTCGATTTGAGCCTGGTAATTTGAGCGCCGGGGATGGGGTTGGCTGCTGTCTTCAAAATTGAAGTTACAAGTGTAATTGTTCGGACTGATGACTTCTCCTTTTTGACAGGAAAACAAGGCCAGGATCAGGAAACCGAGTATGAGCAAGGTTTTCATTGTTGCAGGTTCTTTTTGGTGAGGAAAAATTTGGTACCCAAATGCAAATTGGTATGGGTCATCAAGGGAATAAAGCCCGGTGAATAGGGATACTCCAGCCAGGATTGATAGCGCAAGAAGATTTTAGGGCTGTTGGGCTGGTCTTTTTTTACATAAAAACCTACGTCAAAGGCCAGGGAGGCCAACAAGCGGGCATTGCCCCGATCACTTTTGTTGAGGTATTGCCCATCCTGAAAACTGAATTCTTCCGCCGTAGCAAAAGTGTGCAAGTACCCCAGCCCAAATAAGGCACTGAATGCGGGGCCAAACTTTAACCGTTGCTCATAAGCAAGTTCGGAGTATACACTAATGCCGTGATTGAGGCGATGATGGTAGAAATAGCTGAGGTTGGCGGTTTGAAAAAGACGGGAGGAAGACCTGGACTTTAGGCTGAATTCGGTTCCGATTTGGAGACCAGGGTGAATTGGGGTAGAAAAAGCCTGGGTAAATGGGATGGCGGTGGCTTCGTTGAAAAAGGAAAGACTGAGGGGGATGAGTTTGTTTCCTTGCCCAAAGATCAGCAACGGAAGGAAACTAAAAAAAATACCAAGGAATTTACTCATTGTATGTGGGCTTTGGTTACTGAAATGTGTAACCCATGCCCCTCAATGCAAAATCGAGGAAGAGAACAAAGCTTACACAGTCGGTGATTCGAGCCTTTTTTAAAAGGATCACAGACAAGATGCTGCATTGCCCTCTTCCCCCTATCGAATGATCCAAAAAACTAAAATTTTGATTTTAGCTTCAAGGATTACTTCGGCAAAGCCTTATTAAACTCCCCGGTAATCCGCAACTGAATCTCATCACTGACAAAAGCCGTGGTCAGATTTTGCCCCACCGTGAACTCACTTCTTCATGTGGTGGTTGTTTGTACCTGGCGATTTTTCCATAATTGCACAGGTGTGATGAAATAAATGTATCAAATGAGCATTAATCTTGTAATTTAATTTTCTATCACCATCCGTACCCTCAAGCTTCCAAATCTAGTTGATCTTCTTCTCCAATACCTCCAACAACCAACCCCGATCGGTTAACAATTGTACTGCCTGCACTTTTTCCCGTAATGCTTCCATTTGTTCTGGCTTCCGGCGAATGATCTGAAACAGCAGTTCACAAAAATTGAGGTAGGTTTGTTTCAAAGCTCCGGAAATTTGGCGGTTGCGCTTGAGAAAAATGGTAAATGCGGCTAACAAAGACAAGAGCGGCTTGATCGAATCCGCCTCATAATACAGCTTTGCCAGCAGCACCCTCGCGCCGAGGTAATAGTTAAGGTCGGAATAACTCACCTGGTTGAGCAAAGTTTGGGCTGCCTCAATGCGGCCCGTGTAATAATAGAGTTCGGCCTGGTTGAAAGCCAGTGCATCCGTCCGCAAATTGGCTGGCAAGCGCTCGGCGTAGCGTTCGATGAAGGATTCAATTTCCTCAAATTTTTGGAGCCGCAGGGAGAGTTTAACCACATTGGTAAAAGTCCAGGGTGATATTTCCTTGCCTTCCAGTAGTACCCCGTGATCCAAACCGTGGTAATACAGTGTCAGGGCCTCCTGAACATACTGACCTTTGCCCTGGCGAATTTTGCGCGCACAGTAGTTGATGGCAAACAAGTAGACGTCACGCAGCGTACCTCCCTGTCCTTCTTCGGCCAGAATGGTTTGGCGCAAGGTCAAAAAATGCTCTTCATTTTCTTCTTCTTGCAAGGCTTTTAAAATGACGTAGTGCAGTTGGATCAAGGGCTCCCCAAAAAAATTGCGCGCCAGGAGGTGTTGCAACCATTCCGCCGAAATGCCTGTATCGTATTCTCCTTGCAAGATGGCTTGCCGATCCAGCATCACACAAGCGTATTGTAGTTTTTGCAAAAAATAATAGGCATCGAGGCCATCAGAGGAGTGTTGTAAGGTCAGGTCAAAGCGGCGTTGGCGACTGCGTTGAAAGGCCTGCTCATTGGTATTCAACCAGTGCAGGCGTTCTTTCAAATAGAGAACATCGTGTGCCTGGGTTTTGGCAAAGCGCGCTTCCAGGCGGCGATTGACTTCCTGAAAGTTTTTATCCAGTTTTTTCTCTGAAAGGGCTTCGTGGAGGAGCAAGTCGGGGAGTGCCCCACTTTGAAATAGTTGTTCAATGGTCCAAAACGATTCAATCAACCTTACCGCATCACTGCACAGATAGCGCCATTGCTTGTCTTCAAACGGCACATCGGGAAAGAGGGTGGCCCAAACCTGTGTTTTTTCCAATTCGACTTGCTGGTAATTGGGCCAAAACGACAACAAATGCAACAACAACTGCTGACAAGCTTCATTTTGGTGGAAATAACCCGCTTGGATCAAGCTTTGGAACTGCTTTACTTCTTCCGCACGGAGTATTTTTAAGTTGACGTACAGCTTTTTCTTCTCCAAAATTCGGCAAATTTAATTTTTGAATTAAAAATTAAATTAATTCAAAAATCAAAATTACTTGATTTTATTCAAAAAAACTAAAAAATAAACTACTACTCAATTGATAAAAATCACCGACAAAGCATCAAAAATGTAATGTCAGGAAGCTTGACAAGCTATACTTTTTGCCCCTACCTTTACGCTATGATTTGAACTACACGAAAAAAATCATTTTTTATGAAGTATATCCTTAGCATCTTTTTTTGCCTCTTGTTGGGACACAATGCCCAAGCACAAGTCATGTGGCCCGGCGACGCCAACAACAGTGGCAAAGTGAATGCTGTCGATTTGCTCTTTGTGGGCTTGGCTTACAAAAGTACGGGTCCTGCACGGGCCAATGCCAGCACCAAATTTGAAGCACAACCATTTTCGCCCTGGGCATCATCTTTTCCCAATGGCTTGAATTTTGCTTATGCGGATGGCAATGGCGATGGAGAAATTGACGAAGACGACAATAAAGATGCAATTGAAGCGAATTTTGGCCTCACCCACGGGGTGGTACAACCCGATGGATTTGCCAAAGGAAAAAAAGGTGAAGCGCCTCAGCTCAGACTAAGCACCGCACAACGTATTGTTGCCCCGGGAGCCACCATTTTGGTCGACCTTAACCTGGGTGATGCCAGTCTGCCCGTCAATTTTTATGGCATGGCCGTGCAAATGGGCTATACCAACCGGCTGGTGCGCCAAACTGATTTCGAGGATGAAATCACCCCCTGGTTTGAAGCAGCCGGAGAAGATGGCAAGGACCTTTACGTGGATCCCGGGAATACCGGACAAGCAGAGCTGGCCATCACCCGCACGAATCAAAAAGCAGTAAGCGGTTTTGGACGTATGGGCAAAATCAAACTGGTGATAGAAGACATCATTGTTGGGCGCCCCGTAGACACCCTGCTCATCACCATTGACAGCGTGCTAATGGTGGACCAAAACTTCAAATCTACCGCCATTGCGCACGATACCTTAATGATTTTTATAACCAAGGATCCGAAATTGGTAGGTGTCAAAAACCTCGCCCGTGATCCGGCATTACTGAAGATAAGCCCCAACCCAAGTCAGGGCAGATTCATCGTTGAAACCCCACTGAACATTCAGCATTGGGTATTGTACGATCCCTTAGGGCGGGTAGTCCCCATCCAATTACAACAACTGAGCCCTGGAAGCTGGAGCATCAACCCGGGAAATAATTCACCCGGAGTTTACCTTCTAAGGGGCCGTGGAGAACAAGGTTTTGTAAGCAAATCGATCATTCTAACGCTTTAGACTGTATCCATAAAGTCTTTCTATTGACTGATTATGCACGGGCACGCACGGCTCATTTGTGGGCTGTGCTACCTTTTCGCATGACGGTTTAACATCCAGAAAAAAATCTTAACATGAAACGTATTTTCTTCGCGTGGTTCGTAGCCGCGCTTGCCGTAGGCATGTCTTCTTGTACCAAAGAGTCTTTAACTGTATCTGCTGAAGAACTCTTCAAACTCACTGGCAATGTCAATGTATTTTGTGCCGGAAAAAATAGCACTTCGCCCAATAAATTGCCACTTGCTGCCCAGGAATACCTGCAAAAAACCTTTAGCGACCTACAGATTCACGATGTATATGTATTCAGCCAGGACAGCGCCATCTTCTATGGCGTAGAATTGAAAAAACCTGGGGTAGAGAAAAAAATCCTGTTCAACGCCAAAGGAGAATTGATCAGCGTGGGCGACGACAACGAGCGCAGTGAATACTACCTGGCAGATAAAATTCCAGCGGCTATCAAGGCTTATCTCCAGGAAAAATACCCCAATGTGAGCATCAAAGAAGTAGAGCTGAAGCATGAATACGGCCTCAGCGCCTTCAAAATTGAGCTCAGCAACGATGTGAAGTTGACTTTCTCTGCTGGGGGTGAATTGTGGTGCCAAAGTGGAAGCGGCAACGGCAGTGGCAACTCAGGCGGTACTGACGACAACAGCAGCAGCTCGGGCAGCATCAGCCTGACCACCATCCCCGATTCCCTCAAACAATTCATTACGGGCAAATATGCCGGTTACGTGATTTACGAAGCGGAAAAAGAAGACCTCTGTGATGGAATGTACGTCCTGAAGATTGGCATCCGCAAAGGCAGTGAAGAACTGCACGTGATGTTTGACCTCAAAGGCAAGTTCCTATTCGATGCCATTCGGATTGCCGATAGTCAATTGCCTGCAGCAGTAAGTGCAACCCTGAAAAACCAGTTCGCAGGCTATGCATTCAAGGATGATAAATCTATCGAACAACTACGCTACCCTGACGGAAGTAAGCGCTACTACGTACGGCTGCGTTCCAGTGCAGGCAAAGATTTGCGCCTAATGTTGGGTGCCGACGGCAAAGTGGTTTGTCAAAAAAACAGCTCCAGCAGCGGCGACGACAACAGCACTGGTGGCTCGGGCAACGGTTCTGGCACTGGCAACTCGGGCGGATCTGACGACAACAGCAACAGTTCAGGCAGCATCAGCCTCACGACAATTCCCGACTCTTTGAAGCGGTTCATTACGAACAAATACGCCGGTTACGTCATTTACGAAGCGGAAAAAGAAGACCTCTGTGATGGAATGTACGTCCTGAAGATTGGCATCCGCAAAGGCAGCGAAGAACTGCAGGTGATGTTTGACCTCAAGGGCAAGTTTCTGTTCGATGCCATTCGGATTGCCGCCAGTCAATTGCCTGCAGCAGTAAGTGCAACCCTGAAAAACCAGTTTGCAGGCTATGCATTCAAGGATGATAAATCCATCGAGCAACTGCGCTACCCTGACGGGAGCAAGCGCTACTATGTACGGCTGCGTTCAAGCGCAGGTAAAGATTTGCGCCTAATGTTGGGGGCCGACGGCAAAGTGGTTTGTCAAAAAACCAGCTCCAGCAGCAGCGACGACAACAGCAATGGTGGCACAGGTAACGGTTCGGGAAGTACGGGTAACGGTTCCGGCACTGGCAACGGTTCGGGTAGTACGGGCAACGGTTCTGGCACTGGCAACTCGGGCGGATCTGATGACAACAGCAACAACAACAACAGCACTGTAAACGTTTCAAACACGATCAAGCAGTTTGTTGCCAGTAAATACGCCGGATACACCATTTATGAGGTGGAAAAAGAAGACTGGTGCGATGATCAATACCTGATTGAAGTTGGCATCAAAAACGGCAGTAAGGAACTACACCTGGTTTTTGACCTCACTGAAAAATTCCTCTTCGAGGCCAAGCGCATCGGAGAAGCCCAATTGCCCAGCGCGGTTGCCAACGCCATCAAAACCCAATACGCTGGATACAAAGTTAAAGACGATGACGATGTAGAAGAACTCAGCTACGCCGACGGCAGCAAGCGCTATTATGTGCGCCTGCGCAAAACCAGCGGTGGCGGCGGTTCCGATGTACGGGTGATGTTTACTGCCGATGGCAAAGTATTCTGTCAAAAGAAATAGTTCCCTCTATTGTATTTTTTTAACTACAAACCTGTGCAGCTTGGGCACAAGCTGTGCAGGTTTACTTAATCTGTCAATATGAAAAATCTGTTTGCAAGCATAATCCCAAAACTAATTTTGGTAGGAATGCTGTTTGTTGCCTGCTCCAAAGACGATTTCAGCAGTTCAAGCGGCAGCAACACCACCACCACCAATGTATCAGATGGCATCAAAAGCCTGGTAGCCAAAAACTACGCAGGGTACACCATCTACGAAGTAGAACGGGAAGACTGGTGCAATGACCAGCAACAAATCAAAATAGGCATCAAAAACGGCAGCAAGGAACTGCATCTGTTTTTCGACCTGAGTGAAAAATTCCTGTTCGAAGCGCGGCGCATTGCTGAAGCACAACTTCCTGCTGGAGTGGCCAACAGCATTAAAAACCAATACACGGGTTACGAGATCAAGGATGAGAACGAAGTAGAAGAATTGACCTATCCCGATGCTACCAAGCGTTACTATGTGCGTTTACGCAAAAACAGTGGCGGCGGCTCAGATGTTCGGATCATGTTCAACACGGATGGGAAGGTGTTTTGCCAGAAAAACTAACTGGTTTTTGAGTACAAAACCGTCGCAAAAGGCTTGTTCAGCTGTCTGAACAAGCCTCACGATGATGCTTGTAAAACCCAAACAGCAATTCTAATGAAATCCAAACGACTCCTGCTAAGCGCCATCTCCTTTGGGGTAGTCTTAAGTATATTGATGTTTGCTTGTAAAGACGAGTATGTCTACGTAGGCACGCTCAATCCAGACAGCCCTCAAGATACCACCAGCACTGGTAGTAATGGCGGTGGCACCACTGTGATCACCAAACCTTGCTCGCCGGATTCGGTCTATTTTGAGCTTTCGGTCATGCCGATTTTGCGCTCGAATTGCGCTTTGTCAGGCTGCCATGATGCCATATCTCGGGAAGAGGGCATCATTTTGGATTCTTATACCAACACGATTAAAACCGGAAAAATCAAGCTCAATAGCCCGGCTAGTAGTAAGCTGTATACCGTGTTGAACTTAAGCGATCCCGAAGATCGAATGCCCCCAGCCCCCAGTAATCCACTGACGAATAGTGAAAAGGCCATCATTTTGAAATGGATTCAACAAGGGGCTAAAAACCTGAGCTGTGAAGCAATCTGTGATTCAACCCAAACCAGTTTTAAAAGCAACATTCTGCCCATTCTCACTTTGCAATGCAAAGGCTGTCACAGTGGAACTGCGGCATCGGGTGGTGGAATCCTGCTGAGCACTTATGCCGAAATCAAAAAATACGCGGATAATGGAGCTTTGTTGGGAAGCCTGGTTCACGCCAAAGGGTACAGCGCCATGCCTAAAAATGGCAAGTTGCCCGATTGTGACATCAGCAAAATCCGCAGCTGGATTCGCCAGGGCAAATTGAATAACTAGTGGCTCAAGCATTAGATAATACACACCTCTCGATGGCTATTTTTTTGCTATGCGTTGTTGCTCATCAGTCACGTAGCTTTGGCTATGCTCCTTCTTCGCGCCTAGCCTAGCTAAAAAATAGCTCACCCATAGGTATTCATTACCTAATGCCTGAGCCACTAGCAAGAGAGGCTATTATATACCTACTATTTTATGCGCCTTCCTTATCATCGTGTAAAGAAGGCGCTTTTATTTCCAGTCGTCCTCATCCAGGTTTTCTACCCAGGCAGTAAAGTTGTTGCCAATGCGGTTTTCTTCCAATTTGGCCGAATCTGATCCCGGCAAGATGTTGCCTTTTTGAATGTCTTTTTTGTGTCGGCTCCAGCGGCTCATGATCGCAACCAGGATATCAATCAGGCCAAACTTCTGTTCAGCAAGTTCCAAGGCCTGGTCAATGTCTCCCAGGGCGACCATTTTTTTGAGCTGGTTTTTAAAGCCATCCAAAGAATCGGCTGATGGTTTGGATGGGACCTCCGGGATTGGAGCAGCCTTGACCAATTGCAGCTGTTGGGTGAAGTCCATTTTTCCGTAGACCCCCCAAGGCATCAACGCAGCGGGTGTATCTCCCGTTTTGCGCGGCACACTTTCCCTGAATTGGGTATTTTGGATATCTGTTGCGTCCAGTACCGACTTGGCCATTTCGAACGCGCCGCTCAAGGTTTGGTTCTCCTGGGTAAAAGAGGTATAAAACGCCTTCGAAAAATTGAAAGCCCGCTGGTCATCAATTTTGCTGGAGGTAGCAATGACCGCAATGTCGCGTCCAAGTCCCTCCAGGATTTTGCTTACCATGCCCTGAGTAGAACAGCCATTCAGGAAGATGATCTGCAAATTGGCCATCCCTTTCAACAATTGTACAAATTGCTCGATGCCTTGCGGGCGGTTTTCCAGTTCCAGGTACAAACTATCGGCATGCCCGCCGTAGTGAAATACGGTTACCTGATCGTGAAAAGCCGTCATGGCGTCGAACAGGTCTTCGGTCGTGGCATTGCTGATGATCTCGTACTCCAGTTTGTCTTGCAAGCCCAGCAAAATGCGCCGCAGTTCCGAAGTTTCCTTTTTGAGGTATTCGAGGTAGTTGTCTTGTTTGTTGGAAAAAGCGAGTAGGATGAAAGGCATGGTAAAAGGGTTTGAAGGTTTGGGGGTTCGGGAGTTCGAGGGTTCGTGGTTCGAGGGTTTGAAGGTTCGGGGGTTGTGTTACCAGTTTAGCAGAATTGTGTGCCAACCCCCGAACCCCCGAACTTCGAACCCTCGAACCCTATCTACAATTTTCTCTTCTTTGGTCTCGGTTTTTGGTTCGACGCAATGTGAAAAAGGGCATCGCCTTGGCTCACGACGGGGGTGTTGTTGTGTCCAATGATAAAACCGCTGTGTTTGGCTTTCACCTGGGTGCGTTCCTCTCCAAACGGATCCGTGATGAAAGCCAGGATTTCGTCTTTTTTCACTTGTTCGCCCGAGCATTTTACCCAATGAAACATCCCGGAACGCGGCGAACGCAGCCAGGAAGTATGCTCAAAATATTTACTGGCTTCAGCGGGGGCTGCTTCAGTGAACATTCCTTTGTACTCCATCACCCGTTTCATGCCCAGGATGCCCTGCTGGATCGAGAACTCATCAAAACGCAAATTTTCTCCGCCTTCGTACACAATGATGGCTTTGTTGAGGTCCACTGCCGTGCGCCGCAGGGAGGATTTGACGGGTTTAGCTTCAATGGTGAAGGGGGCACCAAAAGCCTTGGCCAATTCTGCACTCGGCAAATGATCGGAGGTGAAACGCACTTGTGGGTAATTGTAATGCCCGCGCCCTCCGGTATGGAAATCAATGCCAAAATCAATGACGGGCAAAATTTCACGGGTAAAAATCCGGGCTACCCGCGAAGCCAAAGAGCCTGTGGCATTGCCGGGGAAGCGGCGGTTTACATCTTTGCCATCCGGAACATCCCGCGAAAAATTAATGAACCCATAAACGTTGAGCAATGGAATGGCAATCACTGTACCCGCGTGCAAATGCGTGAATATCCCTTGTTCGACGGAGCGCCGCACAATTTCGACCCCGTTGACTTCGTCACCGTGTACACCGCCCAGCGCCACCATACATGGCCCTACCCGGGGTCCCCGATACACATGGGCTCGGATAGAAATAATGTTTCCGGAAGGAATTCGTCCTACTGGAATTTTGATGACCACATTTTGCCCTGCCTCAATCAGCGTATTGTAAATCTTGATGGGTTTACTTTGGGTGGCTTTAGTACGGGAATAACCTGTGTTCATTCATTTCGAATTTCATTTGCCGGGCCATGACCCCAGTTTAAGAACCGGGTCATGGCCCGGCTATTGGACTTGTTGTAACGGGAGCGCTTGAGATCAAAAATAAGGGATTTTTTTCCTGATTGAGGCTTATTTTTGAGTGCGTACCCCGATATATCGGGACAGGACAGCGCTACGGACGATAAAATAAACGAAAAGCAGGGAAAAAAGACCATTTTTGAGCCAAGCAGTCTCCCGTTACAACAAGTCTATTGCATCACACGACCAGCTTTTTTTTCAAGCTGCCGTTTTTTAACGCCAAAACTTTCTTTTCAACGAAATCAAAAATTTTACCAGCAACATCAATCTGAGTCGTATTTTCGATGCCTTCCAAACCAGGCGAAGCGTTGACTTCCATAATCAAAGGCCCTCTTTCTGAGCGCAAAATATCTACACCCGCTACATCCAAACCCACAGCTTTGGCTGCGGTACGGGCTACATGATCTTCTTGCGGGGTCAGTCGTTCTTGTTCTGCACTGGCACCCCGGTGCAAGTTCGAGCGGAATTCTCCATCCCGCGCCTGGCGTTTCATGGATGCAATCACCTTGCCATTGACGACAAAGGCCCGAATATCGGCCCCACGTGCTTCGCGGATGAATTCCTGCATGATCACCCTTTCATTTAACCGATGAAAAGCCTCGATTGTTGATTCGGCATTGCGGTAAGATTCCGACAAAATAACCCCCAATCCATGCGTACTTTCCAGCAATTTGATGACTACGGGCAAACCGCCCACCATGGAAATGAGCGGGCCAATAGGTTGACCTTCGCCCACATAGGCCGTTTGAGGTACATCCAGTTCTATCTCTTGCAAACGTTGCAAACAGCGCAATTTGTCGCGCACCAGCAAGAGGGCTTCAGGCCTTACGGTAGAAAAAACCTTCATCAAGCGCAATTGAGTAAGCACTGCCGCCCCCATCAAAGTAAAATTGGTGGAGATGCGCGGGATCACTGCATCCAGGTGGCTGAGCGGGAAGTCTTTGTAATACATTTCTGCCCGGCCTTGTTCCATGATCAAACTACATTGTTTGTAGTCAATGAGTTCGATCTGATGCCCTCGAGCAAGTCCACAGCGCTGTAGCGACTGCGTAGAATATACTTCCTGAGAAGTAGAAAGGATGCCTATTTTCATTGTTGCTTACTTGGATATTCATGTGGATTATACAAACACTCAGAGCGGGCAATTTACAACTAAACTCCATTGAAGCAATTTTTAGGACCTACTTTTGGACAGACATTCGTCGAATAGCCCAATTCTGACAAAACTGAAGTTCCTTCAATAAATGGAGATTATTTTTACCTTAGCCGCATAATCTTCATATCCATGTATTTCCGAATTCTTGCATCGATATTTCTTTTTTTTGGCCTATGCCCAAAACCAACGGTTGCGCAAAGCCAATTCAATTTTTCTGATAGCACGCGGGTTAGTTTGCTTACCTGTTCGCAAGGCAATGCCTTGTACAGCACCTTTGGGCACAGTGCAGTGCGGGTGTACGACCCCCTCAGCGGCATGGATGCGGTGTTCAATTGGGGTATTTTTGATTTTGCTACCCCCAATTTTTACTGGAAATTCATGCGTGGAAAGTTGCTCTATCAAATGGGCGGAGAACGGTTTACGGATTTTTACGCCGAATACCAGTACCTGCGCCGTGGCGTCGTGGAAACTCCGATGAATTTGCCTCTCGAAGCCAAACGCAAGCTGATCAAAACCATCGAAACCAATTACTTGCCCGAAAACCGCAAATACAAATACGATTTCTTTTTCGACAATTGTGCGACCCGCATTCGCGACGTAGTGGAACGTGCCCTGCCCATTCAATACGCGGATACCACTCGAACCATCAAGCCTTTGCGCCGTTTGTTGGACGAATATCTGGGTAATTTACCCTGGTCTGATTTTGGCATCGATCTGGTTTTGGGTTTGCCCGCCGATCAGATGGGGACTTTTCGCTACGAGATGTTTTTGCCGGACTATTTGGGTAAAAACCTTCCCCACGCGCAGTACCAGGGCAAACCCATCACCGGGCCAGAAAAACGATTGCTGCCTGCCGATCCACTGCCGCCTTCCAAAGCCCCCAAACCCATCGTGCTCATGTCAGCCATCATGTTGATCTGGGTAGGTCTGGGTTTTTTAAAAAATAAAAGCTTTGTCCGTATCCTGGATCGCTTGTTTTTTGTGGTCATTGGCCTGGGGGGCTGTTTGATGCTCTTCCTTTGGTTCGCAACCGATCACCTGGCTACTAAAGACAACCTCAACGTAATTTGGGCCAATCCGCTGTATTTTTTCGCGCTGGGTTCGCTCCGAGGCAAACGGCAGTATTGGCTCTGGATCATCGGTGGCTTGTGCGTGTTCACCCTCCTCTTTTTCCCTTTTTCGCCCCAACTCTTGCATCCGGCGATCATTCCGATTTTGTTGGGGGTGGCGGTGCGCTGCGCTTTACTCGTAAAACGGTTTTAAGTTTTAAGCATTAAGTTATAGGTTGCACACAGTTTGTCTATTGTGTGCAAAATTGTGTGCAACCTATAACCTAAAACTTAAAACCTAAATCCCCATACACACAAATAGCCCTAAACCACCCAAGATGGCCAGAGCAAACAATAGAAAACTTTCAGTAGTACGCTTACGTTGAGAGATGGCGGTGTGTTTCATAGTAAAAATATTTTGGTGTGTGAAAAAGCAGTCCATTACGCACAAGGTGTTTACACTCGGCGTTGCAGCAATTGCCCCTCGGCAATGCCCTGAAAAAAAGGCAATACAGTACTGGGCCGACGGCGCGGTCAAGCGCAGCGGCAGGCGAAAAAAAGCAGCAAAAAGTTTTTGGGAATCAAGCGGTTAAAACAATTCAAAGCATAAAAAACAACATTCAAGCGGTTGAAAAAACAAAAATTAATCGGTTGAAAAACAAGTATTAGCGGTTGAAAAAATGCATAAAATAACTTTTGGGACTAGGCGTAGCCCAGACGAGTTTGAGTGTGATCAAACTCGTGTAAGCACAAGAGGAAAATGAATAGTTATGGGAAAGTGATCATGCCGGATGCAGCAGAAATACGTTCGAATGGTCGGTATGTACACCGTGTTAGAACGGCGCAAAAACCAGCCTTTTCTCATCCTTGGAAGTGTAGATAAGCCTCTGAAAACTGCCGTGATCAACTCGGCAACACAAATATAGTAATCTTTTAATATTACAAAAAATATTAATTACTTATTTTTTCGATCATCAATCTGGCTGCTCGCCGGGATGCTCCTGCGTCGCCCATAAGTGTTTGTAACTCAGCAAATCCTGTGCTGATTTCTGAGCGGATGTTGGGTGAAAATAATTTTTCCAGCTCAGCATGAAGTGTTTTTGAATTAAAATTATTTTGAATAAGTTCGGTCACGAGTGGCTTGTCCACGATTAGGTTGACCAGGGAAATGTACTTGACGTTGACCAGGCGTTTGGCGATTTGGTAGGAGATGTTGCCACCCCGGTAGCACACCACTTCAGGCACCTGAAACAGTGCTGTTTCCAGGGTTGCCGTACCCGAAGTAACCAGGGCAGCTTCAGCTTGGGAGAGTAAATCGTAAGTTTGTTTTTGCACCAACCGGACATTTTCCGGGCGGTTTTTTTCGGCCAGAATGACTTCATAAAAGGCTGCGGGCATGGAGGGCGCTCCGGCGATGACAAATTGGTGTGCCGGAAACAAAGGTGCCATTTCCAGCATGACGCTCAACATGCGGCTGATTTCCTGCTTGCGGCTGCCGGGCAAAAGGGCGATGATGGGCCGTTCATCTAATCCATTTTTACTGCGAAAACCGGGGGCAGCCGTGTACCCTTTGACCACGTCAAGCAGCGGATGTCCCACAAAATCAACCGCACAGTCATACTTGGCGTAAAACTCTTTTTCAAAAGGCAGGATCACGTACATGCGGTCGACATTGGTCTTGATCTGATGAACCCGACTGGTGTGCCAGGCCCAAATTTGGGGGGAGATGTAGTACAAGACCTTGATGCCTAGATGCTTGGCCCATTTGGCCATACGCAGATTGAACCCCGGATAGTCAATCAGGATCAGGGCATCGGGCTGATAAGCCAGAATGTCTTCCTGGCAAAAACGCAGATTGCGCAGGATGGTGCGTAGGTTTTTCAAAACTTCCACGAACCCCATGAAGGCCAAGTCGCGGTAATGCTTGCGCAACTCACCCCCGGCAGCCTGCATCAAATCCCCACCCCAGATTCGAAACTCCGCTTGAGGGTCTTCTGCCTTGAGTGCTTTCATCAAATTGGAACCGTGTAAATCACCCGAGGCTTCACCGGCAATGAGGTAGTATTTCATGTGGTTTAATCAAGCATGTTTTTTCCAAAATACACCAACCAGGCTACGCCCAGAATCATGGTGGCAATGATGACGCCCCGCATGGCTTTGGCGAAACGCCGCCGGTCAAACAGATGAAAGGGAATTAAATTGATACAGATGGCCAGGAGGTATAAGGTACGCGGCGTGATCACGGACTCTCCATCAGTGGTGAATTGGGGTAGCCATTCGTCCAGTTTTTCAGACACCATGAGCAACACGGCGTAGCCCACGAAGGGCACCAAAAGCCCGGTTACAATTCCCACCCAAATTTGATTGCGGTCAATGTTCATCGACAAATGTTCTAAATGGTCAAAATTTCCAAGGCATTCAATTCCGCCAGTGCCTCGTAATTTGTCAAGTCATGTTTGGAGGGCACCAAGGAAATGTACCCGTTTTCCAAAGCCCAAATATCCGTGTTTTCGGCCTGGTCTTCGTTGACAAAACGCCCGGTCAACCAATAGTATTTTTGGCCGCGGGGATCGGTCGCTTCGACAAACTCTTCAACCCAGCGCGCATCGGCCTGGCGACACACTTTTATTCCCTTGATCTCATTGGCGGGCAAATCCGGGATGTTGACGTTCCACAGGTTCCCCTTACTCATGCCGTGCTGCAATACGTATTCCATCATCGCTTTGGCAAAGCCGGTGCAAGCACTAAAATCGGCTCGCGGTGAGTAGTTCAGGAAGGAAAACCCGATAGAGGGTACGCCTTCCAGTGACGCTTCCATTGCCGCCGAAAGTGTGCCGGAATAAAGGATATTGATGGCTGCATTGGAGCCGTGATTGATCCCTGACACACAGAGGTTGACTTCACGGTCTTTAAGCAGCACGTTTTTAGCCAGTTTGACACAATCTACCGGGGTGCCCGAGCATTCGTAGGCTTCTACGCCTTCAAAAAGGTCTACTTTGTACAAGCGCAAGGGCTGCTCCAAGGTAATGGCATGGCCTTGCCCGGATTGGGGTGAGTCGGGTGCAACCACCACCACATCGCCAAGCTGTTTGGCAACATCGATCAGGGTTTTGATGCCACGAGCGGCAATACCGTCGTCGTTGGTGACCAGAATTAAAGGTTTTTTCATATCGGGTTCTTGATTCAACTTTTTATATCTTAATTTTGCAACGCCAAAAATAAACCCATTTGGGGATTCGAATGGGTTTTGGCAAAAAAATAAACCAAAAGGGGAGAGACTTGTTCCCATTGGGTATTTGCAAAAAAAATTGGTTTTATGGTTTTTGGTAAAAAAGGCATTCTGCTCGTCAACCTTGGCACACCCAACTCCCCGTCTCGTGGAGATGTGTATGTCTATTTAAGGCAATTTCTGACCGATCCACGGGTGATTGATATCCCCTGGTTGCAGCGACAAGTATTGGTCAACGGCATCATTGCGCCATTTCGTTCGGGTTCTTCTGCCAAGTTGTACCAGGAGTTGTGGACTCCCGAAGGCTCGCCCATCAAAATATATGGGGAACGGGTGGCGGCAGGTTTACAAGCTTTATTGGGCGACGAGTATGTGGTAGCCTTGGGTATGCGTTACCAAAATCCCTCGATTGAATCGGCTTTGAAACAACTCATAGACCAACAGGTGTCGGAAATCACGGTCTTTCCGATGTTCCCCCAATACGCCTCGGCGAGCACGGGTTCGGTACACGACGAGGTCATGCGTTTGTTGCGCAAGGAGCAGGTCATACCCAATGTCCGCTTCATCAATTCCTACTACGACCACGATCCCATGATCGAGATTTTTGCCGACAATGCCCGGAAATTCGACATTGACTCTTACGACCATATCCTATTCAGTTTTCACGGCTTGCCCCAGCGACAAATGATCAAGGCCGATGCTTGTAACCATTGCCTTAAAACAGCCGATTGTTGTGAAACGGTGTCCATCAAAAACCAGTTTTGCTATTCTGCACAAAGTCATGGTACTGCCTATGCGCTTGCCAAAAAACTGAATTTGACCCGCGATCGTTACACGATTTCTTTCCAAAGTCGCCTTGGGCGTGACCCCTGGATTCAGCCTTATACCATCGAAGTATTGGAAAAATTGGCAAAGCAAGGTGCCAAACGCCTTCTGGTCTTCAGTGCCGCTTTTGTAGCCGATTGCCTCGAAACAATCGTTGAAATCAGCAGCGAATATCAGGAAGAGTTTCACAAAATGGGCGGCGAAACAGTAGACCTGGTGCCAAGTTTGAACGATGACCCCCGCTGGATTAAGGTGATCGCGGATATGGTACGGTAAAAATGAAAAACTAAAAATGAAAAATGAAAAACAAATTAACATTTTTCATTTTTCATTTTTCATTTTTCATTTTTCATTTTTCATTATCTCCCCGACGGTTTCGGAATCGCCTTACGCCCATCGATGACCGTTTCCAGACTGGATACAGCAGACACCGCGAAGAAGCCCAGAACCTTTTTCGGATTGTTTTGATCCAGGTTCTGAATATTGGTCGGGATGTTGCTGGGCACGGTGGCAAAAATCCCGCCGTTGGTGGAGGCTGTGCGCACCAATTGTAGGAAGAAGAACGCTTCTTGAGGGATCGAGAACAATTCTATCTTCATTTTGTCATTGGCGGCATACAAATCCGGACTAGCCGCAGCCCGGATGGGGATGATGAACAACAAGCCATCGGCGGCTCCGCCGGGACTAAATCCACCATCGTACGCGATGGTGATCTGCTCAGGCTTGTTGAACAAGGTATCATTGCGGTAAGCGCGTACCCAATAACAATCCCCTTCCCCGGCGAAATCACGGGCATAAAAATCCGCTTGGTAACCCTCCTGACGCAAGTCATCGGGGGGGGAGACCGGATATTTTTGCTGGAAATAATTCACAGAGTCGATCGGTGGTACCCGGTTTACTTTGCTGATGGAAAAATATTCTTCTTCACCGTATTTGACGTACAAAGCGTATTGTTTGCCCACGGTCAAGATTTTTTCACCCGCAATTTTAGGTTGCCACACGTAATTGCCGTCGTTTTTCAAATCCACAAAAGGGTAGGGGATGCTGTCTTCCGAAAACACAATCACCGTTGCCCCGATGGCAGGCACTATATTTCCTTGATCAAAATAGGGTTGGGTCAGGCTCAACTTGATGGTTTGCGCTTTTGATTCGTCAGTTACCCAGGCATCGATCACCAATTGGGTCTCACTGGCCTCGGTTTCGATCTCAATGACATCGGTACAAGCGCTGCCGAGTCCCAGGATCAGGAAAAAATAAATCCAATGTATACGTTTCATGGATGGTCTGTTTAAAATTTGAAATTGTAGGTTACTGCCGGAATGATGGATCCAAATACCGAATAGCGCACGGCCTCGGTTTGACTAGGATTATCTTCATTCTGGCGCACATACACGGAAAACGCATTGCGGCGGTTGTACACGTTGTAGATGGAGAACACCCATTCGCCTTCGCCTTTTCCAAAGATTTTTTTCTTTTGTTTCAGCGTAGCCGCCAGGTCTACCCGGTGGTAATCGGGGATGCGGTAACCATTCCGTTCATCGTAGAAGTTGTGCGGCAGTGCAAAACCTTGCCAGACGAACTTGCTGGTGGGGTACGTTGCTGGAGTACCCGTTCCGTAGGTAAAATTGACTGAAAAACTCAAACGTTGACTCACATCGTAAATGCCCACAACATTGAGGACATGGGTTTTGTCAAAGCGGCTGGGGAACCAATTGTCGTTGTTGAGCCCTTCCACCTGGCGCTCGGTGCGCGAGAGGGTATAACTGACCCAACCATTGAGTTTACCT
>Ga0209717_1002097_pt1 | contig 19884 bp, 16 predicted proteins | sample AD_UKC048_MetaG_FD_184418 | JGI IMG/M metagenome (GOLD analysis project Ga0209717, IMG submission 184418) | Active sludge microbial communities of municipal wastewater-treating anaerobic digesters from USA - AD_UKC048_MetaG (SPAdes) (version 2) | ecosystem: Engineered > Bioreactor > Anaerobic >... | reverse complement strand
GCCGGTGGGGTGCTGGGCGCGCTGGGTGCGGCGGGCGCGGCGCGGGGCGTCAACCGGCTGCGCGGTGTGCGTGAACCCCTGCTGGCCTGGGACGACGCAGTGCTGGACGGCCTGCTGCGCGCCGCGTTGCTGGGCTACCTGGCGGTGGCACACCACGGCCGCGGGCGGGGCGATTGGCAGGCCAGTGAGCCGCCCGCCGCCTGGGGTGAGGCCGTGGATGCCGCGCTGGCCACCCGCCGCGCGGCCGTGCATGCGCTGTGGCAACGGCGGGCCGACTGGCTGGCCGATGCGCCCGCGGCTGTGGATCTGGACCGTTGGCAGGCCGAGGTGGGTGCGCTGCTGGCCGAGGCCAGTGCCGACGTCCTGCGGCAGCTGTACCCCGAAGGCACGCGTGTGGCGGCGCTCTGACCCACCGCAAGCCAGGCCGGCGCCAGGCGCTCAGCCTGCGGCGTCATAGGCCAGGCGCAGCCACAAGACCAGGTCTGCATCGATGTCGGTCGCTTGCGTGAGGCGCGTCGTGGCCTGGCACATGCCCCCGGGCGGCTGCGGTTTCAGCCGCGGATGGGCCGGCAGATCCTTGGCGTTCAGGCCGATTTCCAGGCTGTCCTTGGTGGCCGGCCCGATCATCGCGAACTGCTTCCTGCGGCGCAGGCTGACATAGGCCTTCTTGGGCGCTTCGTCGAACGGGCCGAAGCCCCGGACGCGGGCCATCACGGCATCGTGCAGCGGGCGAAGTGCGGACTTGGCACCGCTGTAGAGGGTGTCCAGCGGATTGTCGGCCGTCGCAGGCGGGGCGTTCGTGGGCGCGCCGCCTGCGAGGTCGGGCATCGGTTTGCCGATGAGCAGCGCGACAGCATTGGCATCGCCGTAGCCGACCTTGAAGTGTTCCATCAGCCAGCTGCGCCGCTCACCGTGCTTGGCCGCACCACTGGCCACGACGGCATCCTGCAGTTCGGCGATCGATTTGCCGGTGCGGGACTGGATGTTCTTCAGCTGGGTGATCGTGGCGGCTGCGGGGTCGGCCATGGCGGTCTCCTGACATGCTGGCGCGCAGGGGTTGTGCGTCCCCGCATGATGCGCGCCGGCACGGCAATCGGCCAGTGCCGGCGCCGTTCGCCGTTCACCGCAGGCCTCGGCCAGCTTGGGCCCGCCCGCGGCACCCCGCTGATCCGGGGTCAGCCCGCCTCGCCAGTGATCGCCTCGATCTCGGACTGCAGTTCCAGCCAGCGCTCTTCCAGCATGGCCACCTCGGCGCTCAGGTGGTTCAGGCGGCGGCCGGTCTCGGCGATGTCGGGGCCGCTGAGCTTGCCGCTGGCCAGTTGCACTTCCAGCGCTGTGCGCTCAGCCGCCAGCTTCTCCATGCGGGCATCGATCTGCTGCACCTCGGCGCGCAGCGGGCGGGTGCGGTTGGCGATCAGGTTGCGCTGCTGGCCGCTCTGCTTGCGGTCTTGCGGGTTGTCGCGCTTGAAGGCGCCGGGGCTCTTCACATCAGGCGCGCTGGCGCGGGCCACGGCCTTGGGGCTGGGCGCCGCAGCGGCCGGCGCAGGCGCAGCCGACAGGATCGGCGCCGGCCCGGGCACCGGGGGCGGCGGCAGGCCGCGGGCGTTGGCGCGGCTCACGTCCAGCAGCCACTTCTGGTAATCGTCCAGGTCGCCATCGAAGGGCAGTACGCCGCCCGAGGTGACCAGCCAGAACTCGTCGCACACCTCGCGCAGCAGGGCGCGGTCGTGGCTGACCAGCATCACCGAGCCTTCGAACTCGTTGAGCGCGATGCTCAGCGCCTCGCGGGTGTTCAGGTCCAGGTGGTTGGTGGGTTCGTCCAGCAGCAGCAGGTTGGGCTTGCCCCAGACGATGGTGGCCATCACCAGGCGCGCGCGTTCGCCGCCCGACAGCGTGCCCACCTTCTGGTGCACCATGTCGCCGGCAAAGCGGAACTGGCCGAGGAAGTTGCGCAGCTCCTGCTCACGCGCCTCCTGCCCTGTGGCACCGCTTTCTCGCGCCAGGCGCACCATGCGCTGCATCGGCGTGTCGTCTTCGCTCAGCAGGTCCAGCTCCTGCTGGGCGAAGTAGCCCACCGCCAGGCCCTTGCCCTCGGCAAACTCGCCGCCCAGCGGCTGCAGCGCATGGGCGATGGTCTTGACCAGCGTGCTCTTGCCCTGGCCGTTGGCGCCCAGGATACCGATGCGCTGCCCGGCCATCACGCTGCGGGTGATGTGCCGCACGATGGTGACCGGCGGCTGGCCGGCCTCCAGCGCCGGGTAGCCGCAGCTCAGCTCACGCATCGTCAGCATCGGGTTGGGCAGGTTCTGCGGCTGGCGGAATGTGAACTCGAACTCCGCGTCCACCAGCACCGGGCCCAGCTTGACCATGCGGTCCAGCGCCTTCACCCGGCTCTGCGCCTGCTTGGCCTTGCTGGCCTTGGCCTTGAAGCGGTCGATGAAGCGCTGCAGGTGGGCGATCTTCTCCTGCTGCTTGCCGAAGGCGGCCTGGGCCTGCTCCAGCCGCTCGGCGCGCATGGTCTCGAAGGCGGTGTAGTTGCCGCCATAGCGTGTGAGTTGCGCGTTGTCCAGGTGCACCGTGACGCTGGTGATCGCGTCGAGAAACTCGCGGTCGTGGCTGATCACGATCATCAGCCCCTGGTAGCGCTTGAGCCAGCCTTCCAGCCACACCAGCGCGTCCAGGTCCAGGTGGTTGGTGGGCTCGTCCAGCAGCAGCAGGTCGGCCGGGCACATCAGCGCGCGGGCCAGCTGCAGGCGCATGCGCCAGCCGCCCGAGAAGCTGTTGACCGGCGCGTCCAGCTGGTCGGTGCGGAAGCCCAGGCCCAGCAGCAGCGCCTGCGCGCGGGATGCGGCGTCGAAGGTGCCGGCCTGCTCCAGCAGCACATAGGCCTCGCCGATGGCATGGCCGTCTTCGGCGTCCTCCGCCGCCGCCAGCGCGGCACGGGCTTCCATCAGCGGCAGGTCGCCTTCCAGCACGAAGTCGGTGGCGCCCTGCGATGTCTCGGGCATGTTCTGCGCCACCTCGCCCAGGCGCCAGGTGGGCGGCATCTCCAGATCACCCGCATCGGCCTGAAGCCGGTTGGCGATGAGCGAAAACAGGCTGGACTTGCCCGCGCCGTTGCGCCCCACCAGGCCCACCTTCTCGCCGGGGTTCAGGGTCACGCTGGCGTTCTGCAACACCACCTTGACGCCGCGGCGCAGCGTCAGGTTCTTCAACTGGATCATGGGGAGAGGGGCAGGGTGGAGGGCAGGGCGGTCAAGGCAGTGCGGGTGAGCAGCAGCACCTGGTCGTCGCCGGCGCTGGTGGGCAGCCACACCACGTCCAGCGTGGGGAAGGCGGCATCGAAATGCGGCCGTTCGTGGCCGATCTCCAGCACCAGCACGCCGTCGGGGGTGAGGTGCTGCGCCGCTTCACGCAGCAGGCGGCGGATGAAGTCCATGCCGTCGGCGCCACCGGCCAGGGCCAGGGCGGGCTCGGCGTTGAACTCGGCCGGCAGCGCGTCCATCGACGCCTGGTTGACGTACGGCGGGTTGCACAGGATCAGGTCATAGGCCCGGCCGGCCACTGCCGCCAGGCCGTCGCCGCAGTGCAGGGTGATGCGGTCGGCCAGCTGGTGACGGTCGATGTTCAGCCGGGCCACGGCCAGCGCGTCGGCGCTGAGGTCGGCAGCGTCCACCGTCACCTCGGGCCAGGCCATCGCGGCCAGGACCGCCAGGCTGCCGTTGCCGGTGCACAGGTCCAGCACGCGGCGGGTGCGGTCGCTCAGCCAGGCGTCGATGCTGCCCTCGGCCAGGGGCTCGGCGATCAGCGAGCGCGGGATGATGCAGCGCGCATCCACGGTGAAGGGCACGCCCTGCAGCCAGGCCTCGCCGGTCAGGTAGGCCGCAGGCTGGCGGGTGCTGATGCGCTGGTCGATCAGCGCGTGCACGGCGGCCAGGTGGACATCGTCCACCTCCAGCTCTTCCACGGCGTCCAGCGCGTCCAGCGGCATCTGCAGGCGCCACAGCACCAGCCAGGCGGCTTCGTCGAAGGCATTGGTGGTGCCCTGCCCAAATGAAACGCCCGCCTCGGTGAGGCGGGCGCTGCAGGCCTCGATCAACTCGATCACAGTCACGTGAGCAACGCCTCCAGCGTGCGCAGGTAGATGTTCTTCAGCGGCGTGATGTCGGCCACCCGCACGCATTCGTCCACCTTGTGGATGGTGGCGTTGATCGGGCCGAACTCGACCACCTGTTCGCAGATGGGCGCGATGTAGCGGCCGTCGCTGGTGCCGCCGGTGGTGCTCAGCACCGGGCGGATGCCGCACTCCGCCTCGATGGCATCGCTTAGCGCTTGGCTGAGGCTGCCCGGGCGGGTGAGGAAGGGCGAGCCGCCCAGCGTCCAGGCCAGGGTGTACTCCAACCCGTGCTGCTGCAGCACGGCGTCGACGCGGGCCTTCAGGCTGTCGGGCGTGCTCTCGGTCGAGAAGCGGAAGTTGAAGTCCACCTCCACCGTGCCGGGGATGACATTCAAGGCGCCGGTTCCGGCGTGGATGTTGCTGACCTGCCAGGTGGTCGGCGGGAAGTGGTCGTTGCCGTCGTCCCAGGTGGTGGCGGCCAGTGCGGCCAGCGCGGGCGCCAGCTGGTGGATGGGGTTGCGCGCCAGCTGCGGGTAGGCCACATGGCCCTGCACGCCGCGCACCGTGAGGCGCGCCGACAGCGACCCGCGGCGGCCGTTCTTCACCATGTCGCCCAGCCGGTCGACCGACGTGGGCTCGCCGACGATGCAGCAGTCCAGCCGCTCGCCACGCGCCTGCAGCGCCTGCACCACCCGCACCGTGCCGTCGGTGCTGGGGCCTTCCTCGTCGCTGGTGAACAGCAGGGCCAGGCTGCCGGCATGCTGGGCATGGGCGCGCACGAACTCCTCGGCCGCCACCGTCATCGCGGCGATCGATGTCTTCATGTCGGCGGCGCCGCGGCCGTACAGCAGGCCATCCCGGTGGCTGGGCACGAAGGGGTCGCTGGTCCAGGCGGCCAGCGGGCCGGTGGGCACCACATCGGTGTGGCCGGCCAGCACCACGGTGGGCCCGGGCCGGCTGCCGCGGTGCACCGCCCACAGGTTGGTGACGCGGAAGCTGTCGGGCCCGCACAGCAGCGTCTCGCAGGCAAAGCCCAGCGGTGCCAGGCGTTCGGTCACCAGGGCCTGGCAGCCGGCGTCGTCGGGCGTGACCGAGCGGCGGGCGATCAGTTGTTCCAGCAGGCGCAGCGTGGCCAGGTCGTCGGTCATCGCGGTCATCGGGTGAGGCGCTCAGGCCGTCAGGGTGGGAAAGCCGCCGCCGCGGCGGGGCACGAAGCCATCGGGCACCACGTCGATGATGAAGTCGGTGTACTCGGGCACGTCGTCGTCGTCGCCCATCTTGCGCTGCGTGGCGCGCGAGACGGGGCCGGCCTCGTTCTGCAGCCGCCAGATCAGGTTGGTGACGGAGTCGGCATGGGCCAGGCCTTCGTCGCGGCTGATGGTGCCGTTGCGGATCATGCGGGCCAGCGCCTCTTCGAAGCTGCAGGAGCCGTCGGCCATCGATTTCTCCATCGCTTCCTTGACGCCGACGAAATCACCCTTCTCGATCAGCTCGGCCACCAGGTTGGTGTTGAGCAGCACTTCCACCGCCGGAATGCGCCCGCCCGCTTCGGCCCGCAGCAGCCGCTGCGAGACGATGGCGCGCAGGCCGGCCGCCAGGTCGCCCAGCAGCACCGGCCGGGCCTCGGGCGTGTAGAACGACAGGATGCGGCCCAGCGCGTGGTGGCTGTTGTTGGCATGCAGCGTGGCCAGCACCAGGTGGCCCGACAGCGCATAACTGAGCGCGGCGCTCATGGTCTCGCGGTCGCGGATCTCGCCGATCAGGATGCAGTCGGGGCTTTGCCGCAACGCGTTCTTCAGCGCGATCTGCAGGCTCTCGGTGTCGCGGCCCACCTCGCGCTGGTTGACCACGCACTTCTTGCTGCTGAAGAGGAACTCGATCGGCTCCTCGATGGTGAGGATGTGGCCGGGCAGGGTGCGGTTGCGCAGCTCCAGCATCGACGCCAGCGTGGTGCTCTTGCCCGAGCCGGTGGCGCCCACCATCAGGATCAGGCCGCGCTTTTCCAGCACCAGCTGGCCCAGCAGGTCGGGCACGTTCAGCGTGTCGAGCGACGGGATCACATGCGGGATGTGGCGCACCACGCCGGCAATCGAGCCGCGCTGTTTGAAGGCCGAGATGCGGAAGCTGCCCACCCGGTCGATGGCCACGGCCAGGTTCAGCTCGCCGGTGTCGTCCAGCTCTTCCAGCTGCTGCGGGCTCAGCACCTCGGCCAGCAGCTGGCGCGGCTGCTGCGGTGTCAGCACCTGGTCGCTCAGCTGCAGCATCTGGCCGTGGATCTTGATCAGCACCGGCATGTTGGCCGACAGGAACACATCCGACGCCTGGCGCTCGGCCATCAGGCGCATCACGCGATCCATGCGTCCACTCATTTCGATGCCTTGTCTGCTGGTGCCCTGGGATCAGGGGCGAAGGAGATCGTTGATGCTGGTCTTCGACCGCGTCTGCGCGTCGACCCGCTTCACGATGATGGCCGCATACATGCTGTAGGGCTGGCCGTTGGCGGCCGTCTTGGGCAGGTTGCCCGAGACCACCACGCTGCCGCTGGGTACGCGGCCGTAGGTGATGTCGCCGGTCTCGCGGTTGAAGATGGGGGTGCTTTGCCCCAGGTACACGCCCATGCCCAGCACCGAGTTCTCCTCGACGATCACACCCTCCACCACCTCGCTGCGGGCGCCGATGAAGCAGTTGTCCTCGATGATGGTGGGGTTGGCCTGCAGCGGCTCCAGCACGCCACCGATGCCCACGCCGCCGGAGAGGTGCACGTTCTTGCCGATCTGCGCGCAGCTGCCCACGGTGGCCCAGGTGTCGACCATGGTGCCTTCATCGACATAGGCGCCGATGTTCACGTAGCTGGGCATCAGCACCACGCCCTTGCCCAGGTAGCTGCCGCGCCGGGCCACGGCCGGCGGCACCACGCGCACGCCGCTGGCGCGCAGCACCGCGTCGTCGGTGTGGCTGAACTTGGTGGGCACCTTGTCGAAGAAGGTCAGCGCGCCGGCCTGGATGGGCTGGTTGTCGTTCAGGCGGAAGCTCAGCAGCACCGCCTTCTTCAGCCACTGGTGCACTGTCCAGTCGCCCACGCCGTTGCGGCTGGCCACGCGCAGGCGGCCGGCGTTCAGCTCGCCGATGGCGTGGTCCACCGCCTCGCGGATGGACGGGTCGGCGGTGGTCGGGCCCAGGCTGGCGCGGCCTTCCCAGGCCAGGTCGATGGTGTTCTGCAGGTCGGTGGTCATGGTCGGTGTGCCCAGCGGGCTCAGGCGGGGTTGAAGGTGCGGGTGAACGCGGCAATGCGGTGGGCGGCTTCCAGGCATTCATCGGTGCCTGCCACCAGGGCCATGCGGATGCGGCCGGCGCCCGGGTTGTGGCCCTGGGCGGTGCGCGCCAGCAGGCTGCCGGGCAGCACCGCCACATTGTATTGAGCGAGCAGGTCCAGCGCGAAGCGGATGTCGTCGCCGGGCTGGCCGCCGGACGAGGGCACGCCGGCCCACAGGTAGAAGCCGGCGTCGGGCAGAGCGACATCCAGCACGTCGGCCAGCACCGGCGTCACCTGCGCGAACTTGGTGCGGTACAGCGCCCGGTTGGCCACCACATGGGCCTCGTCGTTCCAGGCGGCCACGCTGGCGGCCTGCACCACCGGGCCCAACGCGCTGCCGTGGTAGGTGCGGTACAGCAGAAACTGCTTCAGGATGGCCGCATCCCCGGCCACGAAGCCCGAACGCAGCCCTGGCACGTTGCTGCGCTTGCTCAGCGAGGTGAAGGCGATCAGGTTGCGGAAGTCGCTTCGCCCCAGCTTGGCCGCGGCCTCCAGCCCGCCCAGCGGCGGCTCGTCGCGGAAGTAGATCTCGCTGTAGCACTCGTCGCTGGCGATCACGAAGCCGTGCCGGTCGCTCAGCGCGAACAGCGCTTGCCACTCCGACAGCGGCATCACCGCGCCGGTGGGGTTGCCGGGTGAGCAGACATACAGCAGCTGCGTGCGTGCCCAGGTGGCGTCGTCGATGCTGTCCCAGCGCACAGCGAAGTTGCGTGCCGGGTCGCTGTTGGCATACACCACGCTGGCGCCGGCCAGCAGGGCCGCGCCCTCGTAGATCTGGTAGAACGGATTGGGGCAGACCACGGTGGCGCCCGGGCGGGTCGGGTCGACGATGGTCTGCGCAATGGCGAACAGCGCCTCGCGGCTGCCGCCCACCGGCAGCACCTGGGTGGTGGCATCCAGCGCCAGGCCGTAGCGGCGCTGCAGCCAGCCGGTGAAGGCTTCGCGCAGCCGGGGTTCACCGGCGGTCGGCGGGTAGACCGACAGGCCCTTCAGCCCGGCGACCATGGCTTCTTCCACCAGCGCGGGCGTGGCATGGCGCGGTTCGCCGATGCCCAGGCTGATGGCCTTGTAGGCCGGGTTCGGTGTGATGCCGCTGGTGAGCGCGCGCAGGCGCTCGAAGGGGTAGGGGTGCAGCTTGCCCAGCAGGGGATTCATGGGGCCGGATTATCAATGGCGCCTGCTGGCCGGCCGCCACCACCGACAATCCCGCCCCACGATGCCGAACCCGACCCTGCCCGGTGCGCCGCGCGTGCTGTCGCTCATCCCGCCGATGACGCAGCTGAACACGCCGTACCCGTCCACCGCCTACCTGACCGGCTTTCTGCGCGGCCGCGGCGTGCATGCGGTGCAGGACGACCTGGCCCTGGCGCTGGCCCTGCGCCTGCTGTCGCTGGCCGGCCTGGCCGACCTGAAGCGCCAGATCGACGCCGTGCCGCAGGGCGAGCGCACGGTGCGGGTGCACGCCTTTGCCGAGGCCTATGCGCGCTACGCCGGCACCATCGCGCCCACCATCCGCTTCCTGCAGGGGCAGGACAGCACGCTGGCGCACCGCATCGTCGGCCGCGCCTTCCTGCCCGAAGGCCCGCGCTTTGCCACACTGGACGCCTATGACGACGACGGCGCGGGCCCGCTGGCCTGGGCCTTCGGCGCGCTGGGCGTGCAGGACCATGCCCGCCACCTGGCCACGCTGTACCTGAACGACCTGGCCGATGTGGTGCGCGAAGCGGTGGACCCTCGCTTCGAGTTCGTGCGCTATGCCGAGAGCCTGGCCCAGAGCCAGCCCAGCTTCGACCCGCTGGCTGCTGCGCTGGCGGCGCCGCCCAACCTGCTGGATGGTTACCTGCAGCAATTGACACTGGACAGCCTGGCCCGCCACCAGCCCACGGTGGTGCTGATCTCGGTGCCGTTCCCGGGCGCGGTGTATGCCGCCTTCCGCATCGCCCAGACCATCAAGGCGCACGACCCGGCCATCACCACCGTGCTGGGCGGCGGCTATGTCAACACCGAGCTGCGTGAGCTGACCGAGCCGCGGGTGTTCGATTGCTTCGACTTCCTGACGCTGGACGCCGGCGAGCGCCCGTTGCTGGCGCTGCTGGACCACCTGCAAGGCAAGCGCGGCGCGCAGCGCCTGGTGCGCACCTTCCACCGGGTGGACGGCGCAGTGAAGTACACCAACTTCGTCGAGCCCGATGTCCCGTTCGACGATGTCGGCACGCCCACCTGGGACGGCCTGCCGCTGCAGCAGTACCTGAGCCTGCTGGACATGCTCAATCCGATGCACCGGCTGTGGAGCGACGGCCGCTGGAACAAGCTGACGGTGGCCCACGGCTGCTACTGGAAGAAGTGCAGCTTCTGCGATGTCAGCCTGGACTACATCGCCCGCTACGACGCCGCCACCGCCGAGACCCTGTGCGACCGCATCGCCGCCATCGTGGCCGAGACCGGCCAGACCGGCTTCCATTTCGTCGACGAGGCCGCGCCGCCCAAGAGCCTGAAGGCCCTGGCCGCCGAACTGCAGCGCCGCCAGCTGGGCATCAGCTGGTGGGGCAACATCCGTTTCGAGAAGAGCTTCACCCCCGATCTGTGCCAGCAGCTGGCCGACAGCGGCTGCATCGCCATCAGTGGCGGGCTGGAAGTGGCCAGCGACCGCCTGCTGGCACTGATGAAGAAGGGCGTGTCGGTCGACCAGGTGGCGCGGGTGACCAAGGGCTTCAGCGACGCGGGCATTCTGGTGCATGCCTACCTGATGTACGGCTTCCCCACCCAGACGGTGCAGGACACGGTGGACGCGCTGGAGTACGTGCGCCAGCTGTTTGCCGAAGGCTGCATCCAGAGCGGCTTCTGGCACCGCTTCTCGGCCACGGTGCATTCACCGGTGGGCCAGGCGCCGCAGGACTACGGCGTGCAGCTGGTGCCGCTGCCACCGGTCAGCTTCGCCAAGAACGACATCGGTTTCATCGACCCCACCGGCACCGACCACACCGCGCTGGGCATCGGCCTGAAGAAGGCGCTGTACAACTACATGCACGGCATCGGGCTGGAGCAGGACGTGCGGCGCTGGTTCGACATCCGTGTGCCCAAGCCCAAGGTGGCACGCGACCGCATCGCGCGGGCGCTGCAGCAGGTCTGAACGGCTACAGCCAGCCGACGCAGCCCGGCGCGCCGCAGCGGCAGGCCAGCGTGCCTTCGTGGTGGGTCTCGCCGTAGTTCACCGTGATCTCCTCGCCCACGGCGATGGGCTGGATCGCGTAGAACTCGACCCGGCCGTCGCGGATCTGCAGCCGGGCATTGGGCGCGCAGCTGTGGTTGGTGAAGCGCATCGGGTCGCTGCTCTGGCTGGCGTCGATGGCCTTCTTTTCCGACACCTCCACGATCATGATGCGGGCCTTGCCGGCGGCACGGCGCCGCGCCTCGCTGACGCTGATGCTCTCGCCGCGGATCTCGCCGATCTTGCGGTGCGGCGGGATGGCCTCGGCGGCAAAGGCGCCGAAGCCGTCGATGCCGCTCTTGCGCGCCACCACGTCGAACTTCTGGTACGCCGGGCGGCCAGTGGGGGCCGCGGGTTCTGGCGCGGGAGCGGGGGTGCGGCGCAGTTGCGGCATGGGGCGGGTCACAGGTCCTGGCCGACGTCGATGCGGTTGCCGTCGGGGTCGGCAAACACGAAGGTGCGCATCCGGTAGTCGGCATCGCGCAGCGCCTTGACGATGGGCGTGCCGTGGGCCACCAGGTGGTCGTGCAGCGCGGCGGCGTCGTTGACCATCAGGTGGGCCACGTTGTGTGCGCAGCCGCGGTGCTGCGGCTCCAACTGCAGGTGCAATTCGGCGCCCTCGCGTTCCAGGATGACGAAGGCCACCGGCTGGCCGTTCTGGAACACGTTGTGAAAGCCCAGCACGCCGCTGTAGAAGGCCAGCGCGCGTGGCAGGTCGGCCACCAGCAGCTGGGGGGCGATGCGGCCGAAGTGCACGGCGGCGGGCGGAGTGGTGAGATGGGACATCGCGGACGTTTCCGGCGGGGTGGCAGAGGGCGTGGTTCCAGTCTACTTGGCGCGTGTCTTGCGCTTGGGGCCGGCCGGCGCGCTGGCGCGCTGACGGGGCTGGGCCCAGTCCATCAGCCGCTTGTAGCCGTGCATCCAGGCCAGGTCGGCCCGGTCGGCGATGGCCGGCAGGGGCGTGATGCCCGCGGCGTTTGCCGCCGCGTCGAAGTCGGGCTGCGGCCCGGCCAGGAACAGGAAGCGGGCGTTCGGCAGCGCGCTCCGCAGGGCCTGCAGGGTGGACGCATCAGGCAGCGGCCGCGTGGCCACCAGCATCCACACCGGCAAGGCCAAGCGGTCGGCGAGCAAGGCCGCCTCGTCGGGCCTGCAGTCGAGCGCCGCTGCCAGCGTGGTGTGCAGGTGCTGCTCCACCGCCTGCGCCGAGGCTTCACCCGCCCAGACCTGGTCACGCACCAGCACGCAGGCTGGCGCGGGGCGGCCGATGTGGGCACGCGCCACCAGCAAGCGGCCCAGCTGCAGCGGCATGGCATTGACCGCCCAGGCGCCGGGTGCTGCCCCACGCAGTGTCGGCACGAAGCTGTTGTCCGGCAACGGCAGGGCAGCCTGCGCCAGCAGGTCGGCGGCGACGGCGGCTGGCAGGCGCGACGAACTGCGCCAGGCACGCGTGACCAGGTCGACCGCGGCGGGCAGGTCGTGCGCCACGGCGGCCTGCCACACCGCGTCCAGCGCCGACGTGCGCGGCAGAAACGGCCGGGCCGCTGTTTCGAGCATCTCCTTCAGCACGGCGCGACCATCGTCTGGGCCGGCCCCACCGTCAGGCACCGGGTCGGCGGCGTCCAGCAACTGGCGCGCCAGTTCCTCCGGCCCCGGGGTCTCGATGGGCTGCAGCAGGCTGCCGCGCAGCGGGACGGGCAGCGGCTGCCGCTCGCTGCGCATCCGGAAGCCGAAGTTCAGCAGAGGGAAGCCTGGGTTGGCCCAGCGGCGTGCGGCCAGCGCCAGCAGTCGTGTGCGTCCAGGCTCGTCGGCGCCATCCCGGGTGACCGGGGTCACGAGTCGGATCGCGGCGTCCAGGCTCGGCATCAAGGCGGGATCATCCACGCCGTCGGCGCCTTGCTCGCGGGCGCTGCGCAGTGTGTAGGCGCCGTCAGCCCCTGGCATCAGGTGCAAGCGCGCCCGCCACGCCGCACGCGCCAGGCGCTGCGCCGCGCGTTCGTCCATCTCTGCCCCCTTGCCGTACGGATCGTCGACCGGGTGGTGCAGCAACACCCGCGGCGCCTCGGCTTCGGACCGACGGGCCCAGGCCAGGAAGCGGTGGATCGCAGCCGCCGGCACTGCCCATACGGTGCTGCCATCGGGGTCGGCGCGCGACAGATCGGCCAAGCCGACCAGTTGGTGGCCCTCGAACATCGGTGCCCCTGCCATGCCCGCCAACGCGCCGTGGGGCTGCGGTAGCTTCATGGCAAATGGCTGGGCCAGGGTGTCGGGAGGCAAACGCCCCTCGGGCAGGCGGTCGAGGCGGGCGTCGGGCTGCACCTGGCCGGCCCACTGGCCCGTCTGTCCCCCTAGCCCCGGCACCGTCCACACCGGGGCGCCTGGCGCGGGCCGGATCAATTGCAGCGGGGCGACTGCCGCGCCAGCGAACGGACGCTGCAGCGTCAGCAATGCCAGAGACGAATACAGGTCCAAGGCTGCCAGCTGCGCCATCTGTTCGCGCTGCACGCCACCATGGACCTGAAGCATCAGGCGCACCGGCTGGTTGGCCGCGTTTTCCTGCTCCGGCAACGGCTGGCCGAACGGCAGGGCCGTCCCGCTGCCTGCCCAGGTGCGGCGGTCATCGGGCCCGCGCATGGCGTCCACCAACGTCCGTGGCAGCACATCCACCACGGTGACCACCTCGGTCGGTGACACGAAGCAGCCCAGGCCCACCGGCCCCTTCGGCCCCAGCACCTGCACACGCACTTGTTGCCAGGCCAGCGGCGGCAAGGCGTTTGTTGTGCCGCCCGCCTGCCGCTGCAACTGCCAGCGCTGGCCCGCCAGGTTGTGCAGCGTGGCCTGCTGCCAGCCCGGCGGCAGCGGCACGGTGGTGTCGCCCTGCAGCAGCACGGTCCGGTGCTGCGCGTGGTCCGGGCCATCGTGGCTGACGACGGCCAGCAGCGGGGCCAGCGCGGCGGGCAGGGTGATCTGCTGCGCCGCATCGGCCGCGCCGTCGGCCAGGGGCCACAGGCGCAGGCCGTCGGCAAGTGGCTGGCAGGCCACGCGCAGTGGTGCAGTACCGGTGTCGGCGGGCAGCAGCCAGCGCAGATCAGGTGGCAGGCCTGCTGGCCCGGTGGCGGGTAACGGGCCGCTGGTGGCGCCCAGGCGCACCAGCGCGCCCAGCCACAGGGCCAGCACGGCCGGGTGCTGCCGCGCCGCGTCGGGCAGGCGCGGCATGGCGCGTTGGGCCCAGCGCGCCACTTCCAGTGCACGGGCATCGCCGCCGCTGGCCATGGCGGCCAGGGCGGGCTGCAGCGCCTGGCCCATGGCAGCCGGCGCGCCGGCGCCGCCCTGCAAGGCCAGGAAGGTGATCTCTTCTTCGATGCGCAGCGCCTCGGGCCAGGCCGCATGCAGGCCGCGGGTGATGTCCCAGGCCGCCTGCAGCGGCCGCGGCTGGCCGGGTGCGGCGCTGGCCTGGCACAACTGGGTGCGCAGCAGCTGCAGCACCGCCGCGTCGAACACCAGGCTGCCACCGCCCTGGGCCGCGTGCAGGCCGGCAAACCACAGGTCGGCTTCGATGCCGGGCTCGGCGCGCGGCAGCAGCTGCAGCCGCAGCCGGCGCAGCAGGCTGGCGTCGACCCGCACCGCCAGCGACGCCAGCCGCGCCAGCGCTGCCGCCTGCGGGTGCTGGCGTGCCCAGGCGTCCAGGCGCTCGGCGGCGCGGTCCGCGGCGCTGCGGGGTGGTTTGGCGGTGGGTTGTGTGGTGGACATGGGCATCCGCCTCATGCGGACAGCAGGCGCCGCACGGCTGCCACGGTGGTGCGCCGGTCCCACCACAGCAGGCGCAGCGGCACAGGCAGGCCGACCGGCCAGCGCGACGGCGCCTGCGGCACCAGCACCCGCACGGCCGCGCCGGCCTGGGCGGCGGCGCGGGCAAAACCCTGCCAGTGCCGGGCCGCCTGTGGCCGCGGCCGGCCGGGCAGGCGGGTGATGCCCAGGTCGGAGAGCAGCAGCACGGCGGCGCCCGGCGGCGGCGCCGGCCAGCGCATCGGATCGCCGGTGCCCGGGTGGCGGCAGCCCTGCAGCGGCTCGCCGTCGAAGCCCAGCACCTGCAGCTGGGCCTCGCCCAGCAGGCGTTCCAGCAGGCCCAGCAGCTGGTCCACATCGGCGTGCCAGGGCTGCATCGCCGGGCCCTGGTCGACCAGCACCTGCAGGCCGTGCCGCAGTGTCCACACCGGCAGGCGCGGCACGGCGCGCAGCGGCAGGCCATCGGCCAGCGCGGCCACCAGGCGGTCGGTGTCGACATCGCCATCGGCCACGCGCACGGCCGCCAGCGCAGCGCCCATGGCGCGGCTGCTGGGCGGGCTGAACAGGGTGTCGTGCGGCGTGGGCGGTGCCACCGGGCCCTTGGCCAGCTGCGGCATGCCGGGCGACAGCCACGCCGGTGCGGTGGCAGCGCCGGCCAGGTCAGGCAGGGCTGTCAGCATGGCGGGCACCAGGCTGCCGGGGGCTGCAGTGTCATCGGTGCCCGGGGTGCCGCCAGGCTGCGCCGGGGTGGCGCGGGTGGGTGGCGTCGGCTGGGTCGGCTGCGGCCGGCCGGGCGGCACGGCGCGCTCCGTGGCGGCCGGCGCGGGCGGCGGCGCGGCGCTGGCCGGCGGCGCCGGCAGGCCGAGCTGGCGCGCCAGGCGCTGCAGCATCGCCGGGTCCTGCACCTGCAGGGCCTGGGCGGCGCGCAGCAGGTCACCGGCGTTCAGCGGGGCGCGGCGCGGCATGCGGTGCGGCTGGCTCAGGCCCGGGTGTCGCCGAACAGGCCGCTGCCGGCGGCGCTGCTGGCGCGCGCCTTGCCCAGCAGGGCCTGGGCCAGCTGCTGCCAGGCGCTGGAGGCCGGGCCGATCTTCAGCTGCCGGCAGGCCACCACGGTGTCCAGGTACTCGGCGGTGCCGGGTTTGCGCAGGCCCTGCGCCTCGGCGTCGCGCCGCTGCTGCATCACCAGGGCCGCCACCGCCTTGTGCAGGCGTGCGCCGCGCATGCCGTAGCGCTGGTTGGCCACGCGCACCAGCCAGGCTTCCCAGTCGGACTCGGCGCGGTCCAGGTCCAGCACCACGCAGCGCCGCACGAAGGCGCCGGGCAGTTCACGTTCGCGGTTGGTGGTGATGACCACCAGCACGTCGGCGCGCCTGCCCTGCACCAGCGGCCGGCCGTCCAGGTCGTCGACGTGGAAGCACTCCTTGTCCAGCACTTCCAGCAGATCGTTCGGCACGTCGGGCTCGGCCTTGTCGATCTCGTCAAGCAGCACCACGCGCTGCGGGCCGGGGCCGCCGCGGGCCGGGTCGCGCAGCAGCGGCCGGCCGGCTGCCTGGGCGGCGGGCAAGCCGCGCCGGGCGGCGCTGGCGGCGTCGAAGGCCCACCACAGCAGCTGCGGTTCGACCAGCTCGGCGCGGCTGGGCAGGGCGGCGCCCTGGTGGGCCGCGGCCAGGCGCTGCAGCGGGTCGTAGCGCCACATCAGGTCACGGGCCCGGGTGCGCGAGGTGATGACCAACTCGTCGTAGCGGCGGCCCAGCACGGCGGCCACGTGGCCAGCCAGGCTGGTCTTGCCAGTGCCGGGGCTGCCGGCCACCAGCAGCGGGCGCTGGGTGGCCAGCGCGGCGTTCACCGCCAGCAGCGTCTCGAGGCTGTACACGTACTGCTGGTTGCCGGGCAGGGCGACCGTCACCGAGCCGTCGGCATCGGTGGTGGCGCCGGGCAGGCTGCGCGGGTCGAAGTAGCGGGGGGTGAAGGGCAGGGTCATGGGGCGGTCCTTGTCGCGCCCGGGTGGCCGAGCAAGTTCTCGGCAACGTCCAGATCGCGCATCATCTCGAACTCATGGTCAGGGCTGACCGGCACCAGCGGCACCACGCCAGGGGGCAGTGCAGCGGGCAACGGGTCACCGCTCTGCAGGATGAATGTCAGGCGGGGGAAGCTGGCCTGCAGCTCCGCCAGCAGGGCGGCGTCGGGCAGGGGCTCGGGCACCACGAAAAACACCATGCGGCTGTAGCTCAGCTTGCCGTCGGGCATTGCCAGCTTCGCGTCGATCCAGCTGTCGCTCACGTTGGGTGGCAGCCGCAGTGTGGTGCGGAAGATCGAGCGCACGGCATGCTTGAGCTCGTCCAATCGGTTGTCCGAGGTGCCGGCCGGCAGCATGTGCATCACCTGCGTCGGGGCCAGGGGCAACAGCACCCGGCGCACATGCTGATCTACCGTGAAGTCGGGCATGGTGCATTGCATGGCCATCGATGTGGCCGGCGGCGGCGCGGCGGAGCCACTCGCCGGCAGGCGGTTGCGGGCCGCCACGTCCGCCAGCATGGCGGCATTGCCGGCGTGCGTCCACAGAGGCTGCAGCAGGGCCAGTACATCGGCCGCGTCGCCCTTGCGCAGGCCGCAATGCGTGAGCAACTGGCCGATCAGATGCGACAGCGGGCGGGTCTGCAAGTCCGATCCAGTGGCGGCATCCGGGGGCGGCAGCGGCAGGCCATTGGCCAGCAGCGCCGCCACCAGCTGCGCCGGGCGCTCCCTGGCGTTCTTCGACGGCCGCCAGGCCAGGCGGCGGCCGGTCAGGTCCTGGCACAGCTTCTCCAGGCCCTTGAGGTTGTCGGCCCGCTGCAGGTGGTCGCGCAGCGTGTTGCGCATCGCCACCAGCGGCGCGTCGGGCAGGTCGCCCGCAGCGGCCTGTCGCTCGGCCAGGCGTGCCCGCACCGTCTGCACGATGGCCCGGGCAGTGGGGGCATCCAGCGCCGTGGGCGACGCAGCGCCACCCGCCGGCGTGCGGATGGCCTGCAGATCCCGCAGGCACAGCGGCGAGAAGCCCTGGCTGGCCAGCGCGTCGCTCTTCAGGCCTTCCAGCAGCACCGGGTAGAGCGGAAAGTCGGCGTCGATGGCCTTGCGGTAGGCCAGCACCGTGGACTCCTTCAGCACCCAGGGGCTGCCCAGCGCGCGCTGCGACAGCAGCAGCAGGCCGGCGTCACACTCGGCCAGCCATTCATGCAGCACGTCGCGCCAGCTGTCGCCGGCCTGCAGCCTGTCGCGGTCGACCAGCACCTCGATGTCCGGCGCCCCGGCAGGCGCCGCCGCCTGCAGCCCGTCGACGATGTCGGTGAGGAACTGCATCTCGGCGGGGGACTTCTTGTCCAGCCCGTGGCTGATGAAGAGGCGCATCAGCGCCGCATTCTGCGGCAGGGTTCGGCCGCGGCGCGCCCGCGCGCTACGCCCCGGTGCCGGGTGGGCGCACCAGGCGCTGCTCGGCCCGCCAGGCAGCCACGCCCAGCGCCACGCCCAGCACGGCCACGCTGCAGGTCACCCAACGCACGCTGCCCCACTGGCCGCTGGCCGCCACCAGCGCCGCGATCAGCGGTGTGCCGATGAACTGGCCGGCCTGCGAGCCCTGCATGATCAGCCCCTGCAGCACGCCGATCTGCGCCGGATGCCGCGCCAGCACGGTGGACGACGACATCACCGCCGCCGGGATCAGCCCGCCGGTGAACGACAGCGCCAGGCACAGCCCGTAGCGCAGGCCGTCGCCCAGGCGGTCGTCGGCCAGGCCCAGGGCGCACACGCCGGTGGCGGCATGGGCCAATGCCACCAGCCAGCCGCGTGGCAGGCCGCGCTGCACCAGCGCGCCCCCGATCAGGTTGCCCGGCACGTTGACCAGCAGCATCAGCGCCGTCAGGGCAGCCACCGGGCCGGCCGCCATGCCGCGCTGCTCTTTCAGGAAGGTGGGCAGCCACACGATCAGCGAGAAGTGCTGGATGGCCCAGCAGCCGAAGGCCAGCGTCAGCAGCCAGGCCAGCGGCTGGCGCAGCAGTGCCACGGTGGCGCCCGGCGCCGCGGCGCTGCCGCCGCCAGCGGCCGCACCGAAGTGACGGCGCTGTCCCCAGGTGGCCCAGGCCGCCCCGGCCAGCACGGCGGCCACCAGCGCCCACAGGCCGCGCCAGCCGGCGGTGTCCAGCAGCGGGGGCGCCAGCAGCATGCCCAGGCCGGCGCCGGCCGGCATGAAGGTGGCCCACACGCCGATCGCGAAGCGCCGGTCCTGCGGCGCGGCGGCGGCGCTGACCAGGCCTGGCCCGGCCACCGCCATCGCCAGGAACCCGGCCCCCTCCAGCACGCGGGTGGCGATCAGCGCGCCATAGCCTTGGGCCAGCAGCCCCGCCAGCGAGGCCAGCACGCTGACCACCAGCCCGCCCAGCGCCATGCGCAGCGCGCCCACGCGGCCGGTCAGCATGCCCACGCCCACGGCAAACACCACGGCCAGCGTGCTGAGCGTGGACGACACGGTGCCGGCCTGGACCAGGCTCAGGCCGAACTCCTGCCGCAGCGCGGCCAAGGCCATCGGCACCTTGCCCACGTTCATGCCCACTGCCACGCCGCCGGCCACTGCGGCCAGCACGGCGGGCCAATGGGTGGGCCCGGTCGGCGTGGGTCCGGCTGGCGTGGGCAGGCGCTGCGCCCCGCTGGCGCCGGCCGCGCTCAAGCCAGCAACCCGCGCTCCACCGGCAAGCTCGGCAGGTCGACCGCCGGCTGCGGCTTCCAGCCCTTCTGGCGGTGCTCGGCCACCACGTTGGTGTAGATGCCGCCGCGCACATACCACTTGGCGGTGATGCGGGCATAACGCGGCTGCGTGGCGGCCACGATGTCGTCGAGGATGGTGTTGGTCACCTTCTCGTGGAAGGCGCCTTCGTTGCGGTAGCTCCAGAAGTACATCTTCAGGCTCTTGAGCTCCACGCACAGCTGGTCGGCCACCATGTCGATGGTGAAGTGGGCGAAGTCAGGCTGGCCGGTCAGCGGGCAGTGGCAGGTGAACTCGGGCACCTGGAACTGGATCAGGTAGTCGCGCTGCGGCGTCGGGTTCGGGAAGACGTGCAGGTCCTTGCTGGGTGCGCTGGGCGGGTTCGGCGGCATCGGCCGCTCGTTCAGCGGCGGCGCGGCCGGGGCGGCAGCGGGTGCGGTTGCGGGCGACTTGCCGGCTTTCTTGGCCATGGTGGATCAGGGTTTTCGATGGGGGCGCGATGGTATCATCCGACCTCTTTGGCGGCCCGGCGGGACCGCGATAAATCCATACAAATCAAAGACTTGCGAAAGGCGCTTGGCGTCGGTCGCAGTCCCGGGGCACCCCAGCAGCGCATGCGCCTGAACCAGATCAAGCTCTCGGGCTTCAAGTCCTTCGCCGAACCCACCACCTTCCAGCTGCCCGGCCAGCGGGTGGGCGTGGTCGGCCCCAACGGCTGCGGCAAGTCCAAC
>Ga0209717_1002095_pt1 | contig 19895 bp, 12 predicted proteins | sample AD_UKC048_MetaG_FD_184418 | JGI IMG/M metagenome (GOLD analysis project Ga0209717, IMG submission 184418) | Active sludge microbial communities of municipal wastewater-treating anaerobic digesters from USA - AD_UKC048_MetaG (SPAdes) (version 2) | ecosystem: Engineered > Bioreactor > Anaerobic >... | reverse complement strand
CTCTGCCAAGTGATCAGAATCTGCCTGCAACGCGTCACCCACTACAACAAGTCACCATATAGAGCCGATCTGATCGAACCATGGCAAATGAAAATCAGGCTGGTATAAAAAAATGGGGGAATGCCAGGTGAAGTTTCGCTTGACAACTTATTGGTTTTCGGGCGTTAGTTTTCGAACGCGGCCTTGAGCGGCCGCGCCCCTGGAATCATCATGAGAAAGGGTGATGGAGGTTCGATGCGATATCTGCCTGAAGGTATTTTTGGCCAGCCGCCAGCGGGCGCGCCAGCGTCCTGTGGCGATGGGGGTCCGCCCCTTTCCCTCCGCCCCTGTCCGCGGGGATATTCCATCCCCCGGCCAGATTCCAAGCCCACTGAAGCTAATAAACAGATATGGAGAGTATCATGAAATGTCCCGCGTGCAACGCCACCAATCCCGAACACGCCACTTTCTGCAAATCCTGCGGCAAAGCGCTGCGCAGCAACCTGCGCACCTGCCCGAACGGCCACGATTACGATGCCAGCCTGCCTTCCTGCCCGCATTGCCCTCCGCCCCGCACGGCGAATCTGGGCCAGGCACCCACCGCCAGGATGGGCGATGAAGCCGACAAAACCAGGCTGGACACCGCCAAACCGAAGCTGGGGCCAAGCGGTTCCGGACCGGGAGCCCCGCTCAACGACAAAACCGTGATCCTGGGCAGGCCGGAAGCCGTTCCCGGCGCCGCTCCCGCCACGGACGGAAAACCGCGTCCGCAGGTGAACCGGATGCTCACCGGCTGGCTGGTGACCTTCGATGTGGATGCCAACGGCCTGGATTTCAAGGTCTATCAGGGCCGCCACGTGATCGGCAGCGCCCCGGGCTGCGACATCCAGCTGAAGCTTCCCGGCGTTTCGGCCGAACACGCCATCCTGCTGAGCCGCAACGGCAAATTCATCATCGAGGACAATCTTTCCTCGAACGGGACCTTCGTGAACGGGGAAATGATCGAAGACAAGGTGTATCTGAACGAAAACGACATCATCCGGATCGCCACCATCGACCTGAAACTGAAGACCGTGTGAGGTGCACGATGCGCAGAACGCTGATCCTGCTTTTGCTCTGCACGCCGCTCTGGGCGCAGAACATCAGCCTCAACCACCTGAAGACCAACACCGACAACTTTCCCCAAATGGTGCACAGCTCCGTGCTGGCCCTGGACAACGCCAGCGAACCGCTCAAAAACCTGAACGCCGGGAACTTCCGCATCTCCCTGGGCGGCGCGGCGGTGGACACCCTGCTGAACGTGACCACCTTTGAAAATTCCAAGCAGGGCCTCTCCATCCTCGTGTGCGTGGACGTTTCCGGCTCCATGAAGGGCAAGCCTCTGGCCAGCGTGAAAGACGCCCTGCTGAGCTTCATCGGCGAAAAGCGCGACAACGACGAGATCGCCATCCTGGCCTTTGCCGAACAGACCGAACTGATCTGCGATTTCAGCACGGACACGGAGTTTCTGCGCGAGAGCATCGCCAACCTGAAGATCCTGCCCGGCGACACCTCGCTGTATTACAGCATCGACAAGGGTTTGGACCGCCTGAGCGGGCCCGCCGCCAAGAATGAGGGCCGCTTCATGATCCTCTTTTCCGACGGCAAGGAAGACAATCCCGCCACCGCCTTCACCCTGGACGGGGTGATAGCCAAAGCCCGCGCCAAGCAAGTCCCCATCTTCGCGGCGGGCTACACCACGCAGGACAGGCAATATCTGCAAGTTTTGGACCGCGTTTCCCAGCAAACCGGAGGCAGCTATTACGACGCGCCGGACGCCCAGAGCCTGAGCGAGCATTTCGGCAAGGTGAGCCGCCAGATCCTGGGCTCCTACATCCTCAGCTATCCTGTGTTCGGGCTGGCCGGCGACGGCCTGGAAAAAGACCTGAGCATCACCCTCGCCCAAGGCGCTTTCAAAGCGGAATTTCCGGACCCCGTGAAGGTGCGGGTGCCGGCCAACCGGGAAGCCATCAGCGGCCCGGATGAGATCGACCCGGAAGGCGGGGGCGGCCAACTTTCCCCGGGCTGGATCATCGGCATCATCGCCGCGCTGCTGGCCGCGGGGGCCGGGGTGTTCTTCTGGCTGAAGGCCAAAAAGAAGAAACGCCTGGCGGAACAGCGCCGCCAACAGGAAGAGGAAGAGCGCCTGCGCCAGGAACAGCAGGCCCGCTACCAAGAGGAACAGCGCCGTCTGGAAGAAGAACAGCGCCAGCTGCAGGAACAAACCCGGCGCGAATCCGAAACCCGCGTGCAGGACCAGGGTCCCCGCTCCCGTGAGCACACCGTGATCCTCAATCCCGGCACGGGCACCGGCGAATTCCGCGGCGGCAGCGGCAAGGGCCTCAGCCTTGAAGTGCTGATGGGCAGCGAGCAAGGCCAGATCTTCAACATCGGGGCCGAGGGCGCCACCCTGGGGCGGGCGCAGGGCAACAGCATCGTGCTCAACGATTCCACCGTCTCCTCACGCCACGCCCGCATCTACTGGAGCGACGGCCAGTTCTACATCGAAGACCTCGGCTCGCTCAACGGCGTGTTTGTGAACGGCCAGAAGGTTACCCTCAGCCGCGTCGAACAGGGCAGCACCTTCAAGCTGGGTTCGAACGAAGGCGTGTTTCGCCTTTACTGAGGCCCCCGATGAGCAGACACACCGCGGACAGGTTCGTGATCAGCAACCTCACCGACGTGGGGATGGTGCGTGAAAGCAATCAGGACTATTACGGCAAATACAGCGGCAGCTTCGGCGAGCTGATCCTGGTTTGCGACGGGATGGGCGGCTACAGCGGCGGCGAAGTGGCCTCCCAAGTGGCCGTGGAAACCATCTCCGCGCATTTCCAAAGCCTCGGCGCCGAATACAACGAGATCAACGAGCTGCACCGCTCCTTCAGCCTGGCCCAGCAAAACATCGCCCACCACGCCTCGGAAAACCCCGAACTGGCGGAAATGGGCACCACGGCGGTGGCGCTGCTGATCAAGGACGAGCAATACTGGATCGCCTGGATCGGCGACAGCCGCATCTACCGAAGGCGCGGAGGCAACACCGAACAGCTTTCCAAAGACCATTCCTGGGTGCAGGGGATGGTGGACCAGGGCCTCATCAAAGCCGAAGACGCCAACGACCATCCCAAAAAGAACATCATCCTGCGCTCCCTGGGCGCGGAACCCCACGCCTCCGAAGCAGCTGGACCCTTTCCCCTCTTCCGCGGCGATGTGTTCATGCTCTGCTCCGACGGCCTTTCGGACTACTTTCCCCTCCCCGAGGTGAACCGCTTTCTGGCCCAGGAACCACCCCAGGCCTGCCGGGCCATGGTGGACGAGGCCAAACGCCGGGGCGGCAAGGACAACATCACCATCCAGGTGCTCAAAGTGGCGCAGGGAAAGGCCTACAAGCCCACGCCTCCACCAGGGGGCATCAACCTGCTCACGCTGGGACTGGCGGTGCTGGCACTGGGACTGCTGCTCGGCGGCGGGATCAACTTCCTGAGGCTGGGGCGCGAGGAAAAACAGCAAAAGGAAACCGCCACGACCGCTGTGAACGACAGCATCGCGATCATCACCCGCGATACAACCAGGACCGGGCGGGACAGCCTGAAGGCCGTGGACACAGATGGTGTGACCCCGCCTGGGGGCACCATCACTCCAGAGGCCGGAAAACCCGGCAAAGACATCCCCAACCCAGCCAAAGGAACTCCGCCTTTACCCAAAAAAGAGACCAAACCAAGCCCGAGAGGACATTGATGATGAAACACCGGATGTTACTCCTTGTCGCGTTGCTGCTGCTTTTGCTGCTGGCGGCCTGCGACAAGAACGCCATCAACCAGCTGGCCCGCCAGGAGCGCGACAAGATCGAGGCCCAGATCCAGAACATGCTGGGCGCGGACTATGAGATCGAGGAATTTGTGATCCAGGACGAAGGCTTCGAGGACAACAAGAGCAGATACGTGATGAACTGCGTGGTGAAGCTCAACAAAAAGCCGCTGGGCTTCGCGCCGCAGGAGATCCCCTGGCGCCTGGAGTTTGAGAAGCGGAACGGCAAATGGGTCTGCAGCAAGAGCGCGGTGAACATTTTGGGCGGGGGAAACCTCTTCAGCCAGGGCGATCCGCCTTCCGGCGACAGTGACCTTCCCAGCGGGGAAACCGGGCCGGATGACATCCTGGCCAGCCTGCAAGGGCTCTTGGGCGGCGTGGACCATGGCCTGCTGAACATCACCGCCCTGAGCACCGAGGAGGAAAACCAGGTGGGCACCGAACTGCAAAGCCGGATCCTGGCAGACCTGGGAACCTCCGGCAGCGGCAAATTCAACGCGCAGTCCATCTTCAAAAAGATCAAAGCCCACTCTTCCCGCCAGGACCTGGCCTGGGAATGCACGGTAACGGCCGACAACGAGTTCAACGCCTTCGCCGTGGCCGGGGGCAAAACCTTTCTCAACCGGGGCCTGCTCAGCGGCCTGGACAGCGAGGCCGAGCTGGCCTTCGTGATCGCCCACGAGATCGCCCACAACGACCTCAAACACTGCGTGCAAAGCATCCAGCACGCCGTGCGGGCCAGCCAGATCGACCCCCTTTTGGGCGAGGTGGTGGGCGTGGCTTATTCCATCTACAAACACCCCTTTTCCCAGGAAATGGAGTATGCCGCCGACAAACGCGGGGTGGAACTGATGACCGCCGCCGGCTGGTCCAAGCAGGGCGCCATCTCCTTTTTCCGCAAGCTGCAAAGGTATGAGCCCAGCGCCGAGGACCCCGGCATCCAGGCCGTGAACGATTTCATCTCCACCCATCCCACCGCGCAAAAGCGGATCGAGCGCATCGAAAAGATGTAGCCCCGGATCCGCCAAAGGTTTTGAACATTATGGAAAATCCCCGTTTCTATTTCAGCTTCCGCTGGTGGCACATCCCGCTGATCCTGCTGGTGCTCTTACTGGGCTGGCTGGCCTGGGCAAGCACCTGGGATTTCGAGCCGGAAGTGACGCCCCACATATTCCCCAACCCCTCCCTGGAAGTGAAGAACAACGCCTGGGTGGGCTACCATGTGGAACCCTTCGAGATCCGCTTCATCGACAGGGATAACGACATCCCCCTCATCCTCCACAGTGATGAACCCCAATTCGTTAAAGCCCGCCAATCCACCAACATTCCCCTGAAGATCAAGGCGGGGGACATTGCCAACCTCCAGCTGAAGAGCTTGCTGAGCATCCGGGTGCAGTCCACCGTGACCGCCACCCGCTGGGGCCTGAGCAGAACCGTTCGCGTGAACAAGGACATGAATATTCTGGACCTGATGGGCCAAACCATCAAGCTCGCCACCGATGCTCTGTCCCAGCTGCCATAGGCAGATCGATTCCGACTCGGTCTTTTGCCCCTTCTGCGGCAAACGCCCGTCGGACACGCCCGCCCAGGCCAAAAGCTCCTATGTGATCGGCCGGGCGCCCAGCTGCGACATCATCCTGGACAACATCCGGGTCTCGCGCAACCACGCCCGCCTGTTCCAAAGCGGCGGCAACTGGGTGCTGGAGGACAGCGGCAGCCAGAACGGCACCTTCGTGAACGGCAGGCGGATCAGCTCCACCCCCGTTTCCGCCACCGACACCATCGTGATCGCCGGCATCCCGCTGCGGCTGGAAGAGATAGTAAAAGCCAAACCACAGCAGCTCTGGACCCAGAAACTCCGCTTCGTGGCCCAGAACCTCAGCTACAGCGTGCCGGAAAAAACGCTCATCGACGACATCTCCCTCTGCTTCGAACCCGGCCAGTTCATCGGCCTGGTGGGCCCCTCCGGCTGCGGCAAAACCACCCTGATGCTGATGCTCAACGGCTATTACCAGCCCACCCGCGGCGTGGTGCGCCTGAACAACCTTTCCGTGCACAAAAATCCCGAGGCCCTCAAAGGCCAGATCGGCTATGTGCCCCAGGACGACATCATCCACCGCGAACTCACGGTGGAGGAATCGCTGCGCTACACCAGCCAGCTTCGCCTGGGCAACAGCCTTTCCGAGGAGGAGCGCGCAGCCCAGATCGAGCGCATCATCAAGGACCTGAACCTCCAGCCGAGCCGCCACGTGCTGATCGGCTCCGCGGAACGCCGGGGCATCAGCGGCGGCCAGCGCAAACGGGTGAACATGGCCCAGGAACTGGTCACCGAGCCGCTGCTCTACTTTTTGGACGAACCCACCAGCGGCCTCGACCCCCGCACCGACCGCGAGGTGATGACCCTGCTGAAAGGCATCGCCGACCGCGGCCACATCGTGGTGCTCACCACCCACAAGATCGACCGCCTGAACTTCAGCATCTTCACCCACGTGATCGTGATCGGCGAAGGCGGCAGGCTGGCCTATTACGGCAAGGCGGACGAGGCGGCGGCCTATTTCAAGGTGCAGGACCCGGAGCAGATCTTCGAGGTGTTGGAACGCCGCGGCAGCCGCGATCTGCAGCAGGATTACCTGCGCAGCCCCCATTTCCGCGACATGGTGGCCAACGGGATGGACAAGATCCCCTCGGAACACGTGGTCCAGAGGTCCCGCTTCGCCGTGGATCCCTGGCAACAATACCTGGTTTTGGTGAGCCGGGCCTTCCGCATCAAGGCCCGCGACACCATGAGCACCCTCATCCTGCTGCTCCAAGCGCCCATCATCGGGCTCTTTCTGCTGCTGGTTTTCGGCCAGAACCAAACCCGTCAGTATCTGCCCGCCATGCTGTTCATGGCGCTCATCGCCGCCATCTGGCTGGGCTGCTCCAATTCCGCCCGCGAGATAGTTTGCGAACAGACCATCTTCCAGCGCGAACACAAGGCCGCGCTAAGCCTGGGCGCCTATCTGGGCTCCAAGGTGACCGTGCTGGGGCTCCTCTGCGCCGTGCAGTGCCTGATCCTGGCCCTCTTCGCCCAGATCTCCTTCGCCGGCTCCGGCGTGCTGGGGATCGGCTTTTTTCCCCTCTTTCTGGTGCTGCTGCTCACCTCCTTCACCGCCATGCTGATGGGATTGGCCATCTCCGCCCTGGCCAAAACTGGTGAGGCCGCCATGGCCATCGTGCCCATCACCCTCATCCCCCAGATCGTGCTGGGCGGCCTGATCGTCTATTTCAAGGACCTCGGCGCTTTCGGACAGCTGCTGGCCGCGCCCGTCCTCAGCCGCTGGGCCTACGAACTCACCCTGCTGCTGGACGGCACCCAGGTGGCCGACAGCGTTCTGGGCTTCAACCTGGGCAACATCGGCGCGGACTTCGCGGTGATCCTGCTGCTGGCCCTGGCCTTTACCGGCACGGCCTTCGCCCTGCTGAAGCACAAAACCGGGCTGAAATAAGCCGGCTGATCAGAGCAGCAAACATCTTATCTGCATATAGATAGCGATGTTTTCTGTCTTCCCGGGCAGATTTTAGCTTGACATTCTCCCCCTTGCAACCATGATGGTCTTCCGAGTTGCAAACAATTGTAAATACAGTGCTTGAGTGTCCCCACCCGAACGTGCTTCTGAATATGCGCCGGGGACGCATGCAAAAATGGAGAATTTATGCCGATAGATAGAGCCAAAGTGTCCATCCGGGCAGTGATCCGGATGCTCAAACCCGGCCGCTTCCTGCTGCTGCTGCTGGCAGTGGTGATGATGGCCGAAGCCGTTCAACCCGCGGGAGCCACGATCAGCACCCGCGACAAAAGTTACGCCGAGATCACCCGCAGCATGGTGGAAACCAGCCGCCTCCATCTCGGCCGCCCCTACCAGTTTCGCAATCCCCAGGGCGCCATCATGGACTGCAGCGGTTTTGTGCAGTGGATCTTCTCGCTGCACGATGTCCGCATCCCCCGCACCTCCAGGGACCAGGGCGCCAGCAGCCGGCGGATCCCGCTTTCCGACGCCCGTCCCGGCGACCTGATGTTCTTCCGCGGCACCAAGGGAAATTCCAACGTGATCGGCCACGTGGCCATGGTGGTGGAAAACACCGGCAAGACGCTGAAGATGATCCACAGCTCCTCCCGCGGCGTGGTGATCGACGAATATTATTCCAGCCCCAGCTACGTCCGGCGCTTCCTCTACGCGGGCCGCATGCCCCAGCTGGAAGCCAAATATCCCAGCCATGTGCCTCCCGCCCGCAACATCACCGTGATCGGCGTGGGCGACATCATGCTGGGCACGAACTACCCCTCGGCCCAGTATTTGCCGCCCAACGACGGCAAGGACCTGCTGGCGCCCGTGAAAGACATCCTGCAGGGCGCGGACCTCACCTTCGCCAACCTCGAGGGGGTGATCCTCACAGGCAAAGGCACGCCGAAGCAATGTTCCAACCCCTCCACCTGCTTCGCCTTCAAGAGCCCGGACCATTATGCCCACTACCTGAAGGACGCCGGGATCGACGTGGTGAGCCTGGCGAACAACCACAGCGGCGATTTTGGCTATATCGGACTGCGCAACACCGTGATGAAGCTGGATTCCCTGGGCATCAGCTTCGCCGGCCGCAAGGAGTATCCCTCCAGGACCTTCGAACGGGACGGCGTCCGCTACGGCTTTGCCGCCTTTGCCCCCAACACCGGCACCATGCAGATCAACGACTATGACACCGTGACCAAAACGATCAGGGAACTGGACGAAAAATGCGACATCGTGATCGTCTCTTTCCACGGCGGGGCCGAAGGCGCGGACAAGACCCGCGTGACCGGCAAGACGGAATTATATCTGAATGAAAACCGCGGCAATCCCCACGAATTCGCCCGCGTGGCGATCGATGCCGGAGCGGATGTGGTGTTCGGCCACGGTCCCCACGTCACCCGCGCCATCGATCTTTACAAGGGCCGCTTCATCGCCTACAGCCTGGGCAATTTCGCCACCTACGGCCGTTTCAACCTCTCCGGCAAGCTGGGCATCGCCCCCATCGTGAAGCTGAACCTGAAGAGCGACGGCGAGTTCGTCGAGGGCGAGATCATCTCCGTGAAACAGCCCGGCAAAGGCGGTCCCGTGCCCGATGAGAGCAAGGCCGCCCTCAGCGAGGTCATCACCCTCACCGGCCTCGATTTTCCGGACAGCGAACTGCTGATCAGCCCCGAAGGCAAGGTAACCCGCAAGAACGCGGAGCCGGCCATCAGCCTGAACAAATAACCCGCCACCCGAAACCACAGCCATTCAGCCGGCCCAGAGCCGGCTTTTTTAGCGCCCGGCCTGCCCCGGGAGGAAAATCACTTGACCAATGTGCCGCCTCCAATATCCTCGCCCGCATGGATATGAACCGCAGCAAGCTGTGGCTGGCGCTGAAATACCTGCGCGGCCAGGGTCATGGCTTCATCAACCGCTCGCACTGGCTCACGATCGCCGGGATCACCCTCGGCGTCACGGCCCTGATCTGCGTTGGCAGCGTGATGAACGGGCTCCGGGAGGATGTGCGCCAGCGCATCACCGGCACCCTCAGCGAGATCAAGCTCAGCGCTCCCGGCGGCGCGGCGGTTCCCCATCCCCGCCCTTTGGTGGACAGCCTTCGCGCCCTGGGCTACCAGGCGGCCCCGGTGATCCGCAGCGAGCTCATCCTCAAACAGGGCGACCGCATCTGGTCCACCCTCTGTTTCGGGATCGATCCCCAGCTTCATGCCGGGATCAGCGCCGCCTTGCAGTCCCGGCTGTCCGCCACCGGCTCCGAGGTGCAGGGCATCCTCTCCGGCGGGATCGACGGCCCGGATTTCGCGGACAACGGCATCGCCCTGGGCTATGGCCTCGCCGCCGAGATCAACGCCCGCGTGGGCGACGAACTCCAGTTGCTGTCCCCCGTTTTTGACGTTCCCACGGCCTTCGGCATGCTGCCCAAGGTCCGCGCCGTTCGCGTGGCCGCCATTTTCAACGCCGGCATGCCCGAATACAACTCCACTTTCAGCTATGTCCCGCTGGCCACCGCCGCCTTTTTCCGCGGCTACACGGACGAGGTGGACTACGTGGAGGTGAAAAGCCCCAACGCCAGCTCGCCCCAGCGCCACACCCGCCGGATCCGGAGCCTCTTCAAAGGCTGGCAGGTGGAGGATTGGAGCGCCTACGACGCCAACCTTTACAGCGCCCTCCGCTTCGAGAAATTCCTCATGTTCGTGATCATGCTCTTCATGTATGTGATCGCCAGTTTCAACCTCACCGGCTCCATGCTCAAGACCATTGCCCAGAAGAAGCGCGAGCTGGGCCTGCTCAAGGCTTTCGGCTACCGCGAAACGGACCTGCGCGAACTCTTTTTGTATCAATCGCTGATCCTGGCCACCCTCGGGATCATCCTGGGCCTGATCATCTCCACCGCCCTGCTCCTGGTGCAGAAGCGCTTCGGCCTGCTCTCCATGGGGATGGGTGACGCCGGCCCGCTGCCCCTCCCGGTGATCTTCTCCTTTTCGGATTATCTCACCGTGGTGCTCGTTTCCTATTTCATCACCCTCATCAGCGTGATCCTGCCTTTGCTCAGGCTTAATAAGATCAAACCCATCGAACTCATCCGCCAAACCACCTGAAGGAACCATCATGGACAAGAAAGAACTGTACCTTATCGCCCTGGCCCAGGAGATCCGCTCCCAGAGGCTCTACGCCGCCCTGGCCAAAAGCTTTTCCCAGCCTGCCAACGCCGCCCTCTTCACCGAACTGCGGGTCCTCGAGGAAAACCACGAGGCCAAGCTGCGCCAGGCTTTTCATTTTCCCGGACTGGAGCCGGAACCGCTTCAGCTGAAAGAGCCGGACCTCAGCGGAGTTGACCTCAGTGATCCCGCCCAACTGCTCCAGTTCGCCATCGGACGCGAGGCCAAGGCCGGCGGACACTATCTCGCCTTCGCCGAACAGACCTCCGAGCCGGAACTCAAGCAGCTGCTGCTGGATCTCGCCGCCGAAGAGGACAAACACCACTCCCTGCTTTTGGCCGAGAAACAGCGGATCCTGGGCGCGCTCGAATGGTTCGACCCCAGCGAGCTCGGCGGCTTCATGGATTTCTGAAGGACTGCCTGTGAACGGCGATCAGACCGACTTCCTGGCTGAGCCGGAACAGGACCGGCGCGACGCCCCCCTGGCCGAGCGGCTCCGTCCCTCCAGCCTGGAAGACCTTCGCGGCCAGGCCAAGCTGGTGGCCAAAAACTCCCTGCTGAGCCAGATGATCGCCTCCGGGGAATATCACTCCTTCATCCTCTGGGGGCCGCCCGGAACCGGGAAAACCACCATCGCCCGCATCATCGAACGCTCCTCCCGCCACCGCTTCGTCCAGTTCAGCGCCGTCCTTTCCGGCATCGGCGACGTCAAGGCCGTGATGAAGGATGCCGAATACTCCCACCGGCGCCAGAACCAGCGCACCATCATCTTCATCGACGAGATCCACCGCTTCAACAAATCGCAGCAGGACGCCTTTCTGCCCTATGTGGAAAGCGGCGCGGTGATCCTGATCGGCGCCACCACGGAAAATCCCTCCTTCGAGGTGATCCCGGCCCTGCTCTCGCGCTGCCACGTGTTCGTGCTCTCGATGCTTTCCGAGGAAGACCTCGCCGCCATCCTGGCCAAAGGCTTCGCGGAACTGGGTTTGGAGGATGACGAGGCCGTCCGCGGCTGGCTGGCCCAACAGAGCGGAGGCGACGCCCGCCGCGCCCTCAACCAGCTGGAACTGCTGGAGCCCTGGCTGAAAGAGGATCCCCACCCCGACCTCAAGGAACTTGCCGCCATCCTCGAAAAGAAGACCATGTTTTACGACAAGGACCGCGAGGAACACTACAACCTCATCTCCGCGCTCCACAAATCCCTCCGCGGCTCCGATCCCCAGGCCGGGCTCTACTGGCTGGCGCGGATGCTGGAAGCCGGCGAGGACCCCCGCTATCTGGTCCGCCGCCTCATCCGCTTCGCCTCCGAGGATGTTGGCCTGGCCGATCCCCAAGCCCTCCTCCAGGCCATCGCCGCCAAGGAAACCGTGATGTTCCTGGGCATGCCGGAAGCCAGCAACGCCCTCGCCCAGCTGGTGGTTTATCTGGCCACCGCGCCCAAAAGCAACGCCCTCTACACCGCCTATTCAGCCGCCGCCGAAGACGCCCGTAAAACCAGCCACTACGGCGTTCCGCTGCACATCCGCAACGCCCCCACCCAGCTGATGAAAGAGCTGGATTACGGCAAGGATTACCGCTACGACCACGAACACGCCAACCACTACGCCTACCAGAAGTATTTCCCGGACCAGATGCCGGAAAAGACTTACTATGCCCCCGGCGAATTCGGCTTCGAGAAAGAGATCGCCAAACGCCTCGAATGGTGGCTGAAACTGCGGCGGAAAAATTAACATTAGCTTTGGGCGCAGCCTGGAGTCCAGCGAGCCCGCGAGCTTGGACTTCAGGAGCTGTTGCTGCCGTCGATACTGCGTCGAGGCACAAACGGAAAGCTGAAAAACAGAGGCGCAGAGAGACAGAGAGGTGATGGGACGAGGGAAGGCGCGGGAAAAACAGGCTCTCTTTCAAATCAAGTGGGTTGAGTGACAAAATGACCGAAGAACCTCAACCCAACAAGTATCGATGCGTCATTCCGGAAAAGCCACGCTGGAGTCGAGCGAGGTACGAGCATCGACTACAGCAGAACACCCCCCACCCTTCCCCAAACCCACGTCATTCCGGAAAAGCCACGCTGGAGTCGAGCGAGGTACGAGCATCGACTACAGCAGAACCCTCATCCACCCTTCCCCAAACCCACGTCATTCCGGACGCAGGTGCTTTAGCGCCGGAGATCCGGAATCCAGACGGTGTGGGTAATGCCCTGGAAGGGAGTCGATGCAGACTACGTCTGGATCGACCCCGCATTGGCCTGAATCTGGGTTGGGCTATTCCCGCCAGGTCTGGATTCCGGGTCTGGCTCTGCTGGAGTCGATGCTCCTGCGTCGCTCGACTCCAGCTTCACCGCCCGGAATGACGGAGCGGGAGAGGGAAAGTCTGTATCCAGCCGATCCCTCCACCCACTCAGTTTGAAAGAGAGCCGAAAAGAAAACCCTTGACATCCCCGTGCCGCCGTCTATCCTGTACATCAGTTAAGTTTCCATCCGCCAAGGACCTTCCCCGGGAGCCGCCATGAAAAACAAACTGCTGATCGGGGCGTTTCTCTTGTGTATATTCCCTCTGTTGGCCACGGTTTCACAAACCTACACCCTCAAAGCGCCCGTCCTCGCCACCCACGCCTCCCGAACCCGGATCAAGCTCGATAACGCCCAGCCCGTGGGCGAACCGGGACAGCCCGCCCTGCCCTGGATCGGCTCCCAACTGCTGCTACCTTTGGGAACCCAGGCCAGCCAGGTGTCCGTGGAACGCTCGGAACCGCTCCGCTTCAGGCTGGACCATCCCCTGGAACCCATCCAGCCCCAGTATCCCCTTTCGCTGGAGGAAATTCCAGACCCCATCCAGCCGGATCCCGCCATCTATGCCCAAAACACCGCCTGGCCCGCCACGCCCCACAGCGGCCCCGCCACCCATTTCCTCGCCGGCCATCCCCTCTCTGTCACGGCCGTCTGTCCTTTCGACTACAACCCCGTCTCCGGCGAACTGGTCTTCTACTCCCGGATCACGGTAACGGTGGAAACCGCCTCCGCGTCCAGAGCGGCTGCGGCCCTCTCCCTGCTCAAACAGGACACCTTCACCGCCAACCGTCTCAAGCGTGCTGTGGACAATCCCGCCGCCCTGCCCCGCTACGATGCGCCCACCACCGGTTACGAGTACCTCATCATCCACGCCGCGGACAAAACCACTCAGTGGCTGCCCCTCAAAGCGCTCTATGAAGCCCGGGGGATGAACGTTTTGATGAAACCCGTCAGCGAGATCTACGCCACCACCTCCGGAGCCACAAACCCCGAGAAGATAAGGAATTATCTCATCTCAATTTACGCGGCTAACACCCTCCGCTACGTCTTCCTGGCCGGCGACACCGACGTGATCCCCACCCGCGGCCTCTACAGTTCCGTGGGAACCTACACCAACGCGAACATCCCCGCGGACATCTGGTACGCCAGCCTGGATGGAAACTGGAATGCCGACGGAGACGCCAACTGGGGCGAGATCGGCGAGGCCGACCTCATCCCGGAATTCGCCATCGGCCGCTTCTGCTACAACGACGACACCGAGATCGCCAACTTCCTGGCCAAACTCACGGATTACCTCAACGCCCCGGAGGAGAACGAAATTAAAATGGCCCTCTTCCTGGGCGAAAAGCTGAACAACGACCCCACCTGGGGCGGCGACTACATGGACGAGCTGATCGGAGGAAGCTCCGCCAACTCCTACACCACCACCGGGATCCCGACGGATTGGACCAACTCCCTCCTCTACGACCGCAACGCCGCCTGGACCAAGGCCACCCTCTACCCCTATCTAAGCCAGGGTTACAACTTCGTGAACCACCTCGGCCACGCCAATACCAGCTACGGCCTGCGCATGTACAGTTCGGACGTCACCACCGCCAATATCACCAACGACGGCGACGGCGAGAACTTCTCCCTCATCTTCACCCAGGGCTGCTATTCCGGCGCTTTCGACTCCGAGTGCTTTGCCGAAAAGATCAGCAGCATCCCCACTGCCGCCGTGGCCATCTTCGCCAATTCCCGCTACGGCTGGTACGCCCCCTCCTCCACCAATGGCTCGTCCCAACACTTTCACCGCCAATACCTTGACGCCATTTTCGGAGCGGGGATCCACGAGCTTGGCGACGCCATCAATGACGCCCGGATCGACCTCATCCCCTTCACCCAAAACTCCGGCGTGATGCACTGGTGCCACTACGAGATCACCCTCTTCGGCGATCCCGCCCTGAAAGCCTGGACGGACACGCCCCAGAATGTCTCTGCCCAGCTTCCGGACCTCTGGCTGAGCGGGCTCGACCACTTCCTCATCCCCACCAATTCTCCCGGCGCGAACCTGCGGATCAAGGCCGAAGCCAACTTCCTCTACGAAACTACCGCCGACGCCAACGGCCTGATCTACCTCCACCTTCCCCAGGTGATCGACCCCGGCACCTACGAGCTTTACATCATCGCCGACAACCGCTACCCTTACCATTCCCAGATCACTTTCCAGGCCAGTTCTGAACCGTACCTAACTGTCACGCGGACAGAGTTTTTGGATTCCGATGGACTCCATCACGCCGGCGAGGTGATCCCCCTCACCGTCACCCTCAAAAACGTGGGCCTGGGAAATCAGGCCGGAACCGGAACCCTCACGCTGACAAGCTCTTCGCCCTACCTTCAGATCATCGGCGGAAGCCATTCCTTCTCCCCCATGGCGGCGGGCGATTCCCTGGTCATATCGGATTTCTTCGGGATTCAGGTCACCAGCGGCTTTGCCGACCTCAGCCCCGCCCAGATCCTGTTCACCGCCTCTTACGACAGCCACGAATCCGAATCCCACGCCTGGCTCAGCCTCAACGCCCCCATCCTTGCCCTCACCGGCTACCAGGCCCAGAACCCCACTTGGCAGATCCAGCCAGGCGACTCCCCCGCGGTGGACCTTTACCTCGCCAACCGCGGCTCCGGCCACGCCTTCCAGCCCCTGCTCCAGCTTGCTTGCGCCAGCCCTTACGCCCAGCTTTCCACCCTCTCCCCGCCGCTGTCGGAAATTGCCCCCAACTCCCAACCCGCCTACCTGGCGGCCTTTTCCCTGAACATCCTGGAAAGCGCCCCGCTGGACGCCCCCATCCTGGTGGAATACACGCTGAGCGCGGAAAGCGGGCCTTACTCCGCCGGAGAATTTCGGATCTACGTGAGCGAATCCGGCCTCCACTTCGAAAACAGCCTGATGGGCTTCACCAGCCTGGACCTCGACCCTGATTACTTCAACCAGTGGCACCGCGACAGCCTCCGTAACCACAGCCTGAACGGCGCCTGCGCCCTCAAGTTCGGCGGCCCCGGGCCGGAATTTTACGAGGACAGCTCATTCGGCGCGCTGGAAAGCCCCGAATTCCTGCTGGGAGAGGGTTCCGAGCTGCGCTTTTTCCACTGGGTGGAGGCCGAGGCCGAATGGGACGGCGGACTGCTGCAGATCTCGCTGGACGGCGGCGACTGGTTCCAGCTGACCCCCGCAGACGGCTACAACAGCTTCATCAGCGAAAACCCCGCCTCCCCTTTTGCCGCCGGAACGCTGGTCTGGAGCGGCTCCATCCCCTGGACCGAGGTGGTCTTCGACCTCTCCGGATACAGCGGCCCCGCCCGCTTCCGCTGGGTCTTCGGCTCCGACGGCGCCCTCTCCTATGAGGGCTGGTACATCGACGACATCGTTCTCACCACCGGGCCCCTCGCCCCGCCCCAGGCACCGGCGAACCTCAGCGTTCAAATCGCCCCCGCCGGCTTCCAACTCAGCTGGACAGCCGTTACGCAGGACACTTCGGGACAGCCCTTAACCCCCAACCACTATTACGTTTACCGCTCCGAAACCCCATTCGGGCCCTGGTCGCTGGTCCACACCGCCGAACAGACCTCCTGGCTGGATGAAACCGCGCTGGCCCGCGCCTTTTACCAAGTGAGCGCCGTGAAACTCTAAGGCCTGTTGTCATCCCGGGGTAGGGGCCCCGGGATCCAGGCAAGGCGGGAATAGCCAATAGCGGAGACGATGCAGGCTGCGCCTGGATCGTCACCTGATGAGGGCATTACCCGGAAGGGCTGGTTTCCGGGGCCCCTACCCCGGAATGACGCCCAACCTTAGCCTTCAGACCGGAAGCTTCTCCAATACGTCATCCCAGCCTCACTCCCCGTAATAGATGTAATCGCAATAATGGGGATTGGGATAGCCCTCCCACTCCAGAAGGTTGCCCTGGGCGTCGAATTTTTCGTAAATGCTTTCTTCCTCTCTCAGCTTTCCGTCTGCGTCGAAGTGCTTTTCGTAGGTGGTTTGCTCGGAGCCGTTTATCGCGTACTCGTACTGCGTGAGGCTTTCATAATCCTTATGGCCGTTGTCGAACCACATTTGGGCCACCCGGCCTTCGTTGTCGTAATCGTAGGTTCTGATCTCCACATATTCCAGCCCCTTGCCGCTTCTGTGGGTGGCTTTGCCCACCAGGTGGCGCCAATTGTACTCATATTCGTCCTGTTCAGTCAGGTTCATGAACAACCCCCCGAACGCCGATCTGCGGATCAGCAGGCCCCGGCCGTCGTATTCCCAGGTTTGGAGATAAGAGAGCTGGTTGCGCTGGTATTCCAGTTCGCAGATCTTGTTTCCGGCGGTGTCCCACCAGGCTTCGCGGTATAGCGGCGCTTCGTGGGGCGGACCCCAAAGGCCGCAATGGGTGGTGGTGAAGGAGCGGGCCAGCCGGCCGGCCGGATCGTAGAAAAACTCCGTGGCCTCCTCGATCTCCCCGTCCCGGCTGCGCAGCATCAGGGTCACCTCGCCGGCGTCGCCCTTTTCGTAGCTGAAATCGTGAACGCTCTTCATGTTTTCCATCACCACGTCATCTTCGTTGTAAACGGGGGTGAATGTCTCCTTGCGGGTGATCAGCCCCTCGGGGTCAAAATGGTAGCGGGCGCTGCTGTCCGCCCAGAAAGTGGCTTGTTTCACCCTTCCCTTCAGCTCCAAAAGCTCCCAGCCGTTGATGGCCGGATAGGCCGCCAAACCAGTGAATAGCGCCGCCACCAGGACGGCGGTTGTCAGTGTTTTCTTCATGTTTGCCTCTCTTGACTCACTTCTTCACTTGGTTTCCAACCACTGGGTTTCCCACAATCATGTCAAGATTTTTTTGGCTGATTCACCGGAATGTATTCATACTATTGTTATACATATCGTTGCACTATTTATGTTTTTCACCGTCTTTCGCCCTTTACCCTCTCCCATATGCCTCCCGCTAACCTCCCGCTGAGTTCCCGCCGGTCGGGCGGGAAGTCAGGGGGAAGTCATGGGGAAGTGAATGGGATGCGGCTTGGGGGGTGTTTTGATGTCTTGGAGTGGTGGCGGGGCGGAGGTTTGGCGCCTAACAGGAGTCACAGACGTCCCCGTCTGTGAAGCCCCGCAGGGGTTTGGGTTTGGGTTCTGAAAGGCTCTCCGGGCCTTGGCAGATGGAAACGTCTGCCGCTCCATTTTTGTGGTCGACGAGGACGTCGACCTTCCGTTGAGTCCATTTGAATACGCTGCGCTTACGTCATTCCGGGACGACGCAGTCGGGCCCGGAATCCAGACGGTCCGGAATGACACGTTTGGGTGGGATCTGGAAGGTTAACGTCCCCGTTAACCTCGCTCCGGAGGAACGATCCAAGCCATATCGTCGTTAACAGGTTTAAAGCTTGGTAAGGTACCGCAAAGCCCTGCGGGCTTTTGGTCGACGGGGACGTCGACCTTCCGTGGAGTACATTTGGATACGCTGCGGTTACGTCATTCCGGGACGACGCAGTCGGGCCCGGAATCCAGACGGTCCGGGTAATGCCCTGGAAGGGTGTCGGTCCAGACAGCGTCTGGAGCGACCCCGCATTTGCCTGGTATCGGTTTGGCTATTCCCGCAAGGGCGGGATTCGTTTGTCCGGAGGACAGCAGACGGAAGGCGGTGGCTTCAGCCACCGTTCACCGCCCGGGAACCGTCCCCCAAAAAGACGATGTCCGGTGCTTTCAAGCACCGGCAATACCCCCGGTGATTCGCCCTCCACGGCCTCCGGAGGTCGCGTTTACGGCCTTTTCACCGGATACAGGAGGATGGCGTCAGCCGGCGGTTGAAACCGCCGGAGATCGTCTCTCCCTCGCCGCTGAGGCCCAGGAACGGTGGCTGAAGCCACCGCCTTCCGTCTTCTCCCGCGGGGGCTTGGGTTTCGGTTCTGAAAGGCCCTCCGGGCCTTGGCTCGGGGTCCTCGCGGACGAGCACAGCGAGTTCGAGGGGTGAATGGCGGGGACGTCTGCCGCTCCGTTTGTTACGATGGAAACGTCTGCCGCTCCATTTTGTGGTCGACGGGGACGTCGACCTTCCGTGGAGTCCATTTGCATACGCTGCGGTTACGTCATTCCGGGACGACGCAGTCGGGCCCGGAATCCAGACGGTCCGGGTAATGCCCTGGAAGGGTGTCGGTCCAGACAGCGTCTGGAGCGACCCCGCATTTGCCTGGTATCGGTTTTGCTTTTCCCGCATTTGCCTGGTATCGGTTTGGCTATTCCCGCAAGGGCGGGTTCGTTTGTCCGGAGGACAGCAGACGGAAGGCGGTGGCTTAAGCCACCGTTCACCGCCCGGGAACCGGCCCACAAAAAGACGAGAGAGCGGTGCTTTCAAGCACCGGCAATACACCCGGTGATTCGCCCTCCACGGCCTCCGGAGGTCGCGTTTACGGCCTTTTCACCGGATACAGGAGGATGGCGTCAGCCGGCGGTTGAAACCGCCGGAGATCGTCTCTCCCTCGCCGCTGATGCCAAAGAACGGTGGCTGAAGCCACCGCCTTCCGTCTTTTCCCGCGGGGGCTTGGTTTTGGGTTCTGAAAGGCCCTCCGGGCCTTGGCTCGGGGTCCTCGCGGACGAGCACAGCGAGTTCGAGGGGTGAATGGCGGGGACGTCTGCCACTCCATTTTGTTATCGACGATGTCGTCTGCCGCTCCGTTTGTTACGATGGAAACGTCTGCCGCTCCATTTTTGTGGTCGACGGGGACGTCGACCTTCCGTGGAGTCCATTTGCATACGCTACGGTTACGTCATTCCGGGACGACGCAGTCGGGCCCGGAATCCAGACGGTCCGGGTAATGCCCTGGAAGGGTGTCGGTCCAGACAACGTCTGGAGCGACCCCGCATTTGCCTGGTATCGGTTTGGCTATTCCCGCAAGGGCGGGGTTCGTTTGTCCGGAGGACAGCAGACGGGGACGTCTGCCACTCCATTTTTGTGGTCGACGGGGACGTCGACCTTCCGGAGAGGGGATGCCATCTCAATTTGATTTTTGATAGCATTTTGCCGGTTCCTATCTTGAATCCTATCAGAACCCTTTAGCAGAGAGGGTTT
>Ga0209717_1002093_pt1 | contig 19898 bp, 20 predicted proteins | sample AD_UKC048_MetaG_FD_184418 | JGI IMG/M metagenome (GOLD analysis project Ga0209717, IMG submission 184418) | Active sludge microbial communities of municipal wastewater-treating anaerobic digesters from USA - AD_UKC048_MetaG (SPAdes) (version 2) | ecosystem: Engineered > Bioreactor > Anaerobic >... | reverse complement strand
GGACGGCCAGGGACAGCAGTGCGCTCATGGGTCGCCGCGTACTCCATCCACGTGGTCGGTGCCACTGAAGCCGCGCGAGGCGAGCAGCACGACGAGGAACAGCGCGGTCGTCGCAAAGCCGATCACGATCGCGGTCAGCACCAGCGCTTGCGGCATCGGATCGCTGTAATGTTCAAGGCTCGCGGCGTGTCCAGGCGTGACGATCGGCGGCTTGTCGATGACGAGGCTGCCCATGCTGAAGATGAACAGGTTCACTGCGTAGGAGAGCAGGACCAGTCCCATGACCACCTGGAACGTACGCGGTCGCAGGATCAACCACACACCTGCTCCTCCGAGCACGCCGATGACGAGTGCGAGCACGACTTCCATCAGGCGTCCTCCCGGGATCGCATGACCGGCGATGGCGATGTTGACGCTTGCTGGGTGCGCAAGGACTGGTGGGCCAGCGCCGTGAGAATCAGCAAGGTCGACCCGACGACGACAGCGAGCACGGCCATGTCGAACAAGGTGGCGCTGGGTACATGCAGATCGCCCAGCAGCGGCAAGCTCAGGTGTGCGGTGTGGCTGGTCAGGAACGGATAGCCGAATGCGAGCGCGCCAAGGCCTGCGATTGCGCCGATGAGCAGGCCGAAGGCGATCCAGCGCGCCGGCCGAACATTCGCGTGGGTTTCGACCCAGCGCGTGCCGGATGTCAGGTACTGCATGAGCAGGGCAATGGCCACGATCAGGCCGGCGGTGAACCCTCCGCCGGGTTCATTGTGTCCGCGCAGGAACAGATGCGCGGCCACGACAAGTGCCACGGGCATCAGCAAGCGCGAGATCACGGCTGGCACCAGCATGTATCCCGCTGCAATCGACCCGGCGCGTTCCGGCTTCACGAGATCGGTGGCCTGCCCGTCCGCCAGCGCCTGTTGCTGGCGCGGCTGGGCGACGCTTTCAGGTGGCGGCCGGAAGCGTCGCAACAAGGCGTAGACGCTCAATGCGACGGCGCCGAGCACGGTGATCTCACCCAGTGTGTCGAACGCACGGAAGTCGACCAGCATGACGTTGACGACATTGGAGCCACCGCCACCGGGAAGGGCGTTGCTCAGGAAGAACGGCGAGATGCTGTTCGGAGCCGGGCGCGTCAGGAACGCGAACGACAGGACCGCCAGTCCGCTGCCGGCCGTGATCGCAAGCACGAGGTCGCGGGTCCTGCGCGACCAGTCACGCCAGGTCAGGTGCAGGGTCAGGTCATGCTGGCGCATCGGCAGCCAGCGCAGGCCGAGCAGGAAAAGGGTCGTGGTCACCACCTCCACGACCACTTGGGTCAAGGCCAGATCAGGTGCCGAGAACCACGCGAATGTCAGGCAAGTGACGAGGCCAGCGCCTCCCATCAGGCTGACCGCAACGAGTCGATGGTATTTCGCGAAAACGGCGGCGCCGACCGCGCAGACGATCCCGACTGCCCACAACAGCATGAAGGCCTGTGTGGCCGGCAGGCGCGGCCGATCACCCCATGCGAGGGGAAAGCCGCGTGCAGCGATCCAGGCCAGTGCAATCGCGGTGGCGATCACGATGAACAACTGCGGCTGCAGCCGTCGCGTGCCAAGCACTTCGATTGCGCGGCGTGCGGCGCGGGTCGCTGCGAGCAGCATCGATTCGAACGCATGCCGACCGTTCCAGCGCGACAGCAATGGCGTGGTCTGATAGCGCCCCCTGCCCTGGCGAACGCGCAGCCAACGGTATCCGAGGATGCCACCGACCAAGGCCGTCACACTCATCAGCAAAGGCCAGGTGACGCCGTGCCAGACCGCAAGGCTGTACACCGGCAGCACGCCACCGACCACGGGTTGCGCAGCGGCCGCGAGCACCGGACCGACCGTCAAGGCTGGTGCGACGCCGACTGCGAGGCAGACCAGCACGAGGAGCTGGATCGGTGTGCGCATCCAGCGCGGCGCTTCCTCCGGCGTGCGCGGCAAGTCGGTCGATGGCACGCCGAAAAAGATGCCGTAACCAAAGCGCAGCGAATAGACCACGGCGAATGCTGAAGCGAGGGTAGCCAGCGCCGGCAGTGCCCATTCCACGATCGGGTGGGAGGACAGGAAGACGGTTTCAGCGAGGAACATCTCCTTCGAAAGAAATCCATTGAGCAATGGCACGCCGGCCATCGCGGCGCTGGCCACCATCGCCAGCGCACCGGTTCCCGGCATCGCGTGGATCAAACCCTTCAGGCGTCGGATATCGCGGGTGCCGGTCTCGTGATCGACGATGCCCGCGGCCATGAACAGCGATGCCTTGAACGTCGCGTGGTTCATGATGTGGAAGACACCGGCCACTGCCGCGAGTGGACTGTTCAGGCCAAACAGCAGCGTGATCAGGCCAAGATGGCTGATCGTCGAATAGGCGAGCACGCGCTTCAGGTCGTTCTCGAACATCGCAACATAAGCGCCGAGCACCAGCGTCGTGATGCCTGCCCCGCCGACCAGCCAGAACCACCATTCGGTGCCGGACAGGACCGGCCAGAAGCGCGCCAGCAGGAAGACACCGGCCTTCACCATCGTTGCCGAATGCAGGTAGGCGGATACGGGAGTCGGCGCGGCCATCGCTCGCGGCAGCCAGAAGTGGAACGGGAACTGCGCGCTCTTGGTCAGTGCGCCGAGCACGATCAGGCACAGCGTCAGCGGATACCACGGGTGCGCCTTGACCTGCGCGCCCGATGCGAGGACGACGTCGAAGTCGAAGCTGCCGACGATCTGGCCGAGCAGCAGCACGCCGACGAACAGGCAGAGTCCGCCGATCCCGGTGACGATCAACGCCATCCGCGCGCCACGCTGGGCATCGGTGCGGTGATGCCAGTAGCCGATCAGCAGGAACGAGACGAGACTCGTGAGCTCCCAGAACACGACGAGCTGCAGCAGGTTTCCCGACAGCACCACGCCGAGCATCGCCCCCATGAATGCGAGGAACAGGGCGTAGAAGCGCGCTGCCGGATCGTCCGGCGACATGTAATAACGCGAGTACAGGCACACCAACGCGCCGATGACAGTAACCACGACCGCGAACATCCAGGCGAAACCGTCGATGCGCAGGACAAGATCGAGACCGAGTGACGGCACCCATTGAACCGTTTCGCGGATCACCTCGCCGTCGCGAATTCTCGGGAACAGGCTGATCAACCACCCTGCCACCACCGTGGCAACCGCGCCCGCCACGCCGGCATGCACGGTGCGAGCCCGTGTTGGCAGCAGCGCAGTGATCAGGCTTCCGAGAAACGGCAGACACAAGAGCAGGACGAGAGGCATGACCGCACTTTACCAACTACGGAGTGGTTGATGCGTACACGCGGCATCGATCCCCGGTCGAAGCGACACTCGAATACGCCAATGTGCGAACCGCTCGCAGTTGGCTCATGTGCAATAACGAACGAGCGCCTTCGTGTTTCTGCCCGTCAGTCGATGTCGCGTCGTATTGCCCGCACAACGAGAACGTCACCCGGGATCGCCCCCAGGATCGATCGCGAAGTTCCGACCACGGCGTCGAAGAGAATTCCGCGTGGATGCGCTCCGATGACGGTCAGATCGGCACCGCTGTCATTGACGTAGCGCTGCAGGACGGCAGCGGGTGCACCGACGTCGACCCGTGTGTGAATGGATCCCTTTCGCTCGGGCGTGAGGTCGGTATCCTCGATATGCGCGCGCAACCGCGCCCGGTGTTCCGCTTCCGACTCTGACGATTGCGAGGCATTCTCGAGCAGGCCCGCATACGCCATCTGGTGCGCATGCATCAGCGTGATGTCGGCCGCGGGAAACAGTCGTGCGGCCACGACCAGGGCCTGCTGCGCCTCGTCGGTGAAGTCCGTGCCGACGAGCAGCGATCGATAAGGCGCATGCGGACGATTGCGCACTGCCAGTACCGAGATCGGCGCCTTCCGCACCACTTGCTCGAGGGTGCTTTCGAGCAGCCCCGACAGGCCGTCGCGCGACTCGCCGAGTATCAACAGGTCGCAGGCTTCCCGCTCCGCCACCGCGAGTATCGCCTTTGCGGCAGGAGCGTCCTCGACGTGAATCGCGGTCGCCAGCTCGCTGGTTTCCACGTAGCGACGGATCCGGCGCAACGCCTCCGCCTTGACGTCCGGATACCGGCGCAGGAAAACCTCGCTGTCGACGCCAGCCGGTATCGCTGGCGGTGGAGCCTCGACTGCATGGACCAGGTGGAGCTCGGCGCGCCATGCGCGCGCCAATTGGATGGCGCGGTCGAACGCGCGATCGCCGCGGCTGCTGAGATCGATGGCCAACAGCAGTCGCTGTGGCGGGTCTCCCGACAAAAGGCGCTCGGTCATGGTCCCTCTCTTGTGGGTGCAGCATTCGCACGCAGACCCGTCGATCTTACAGGGAGCGGCACGTCGGAATGGATCGGCGTGCGGTCTGCGCGAAGATCTGCAAACGCTCGAAGCTTGTCGGCATCCGATTTGTCACGCCGGAACCGCAAGCGGATCACGTGCTCAGCCGAACTGCACCGAAAGCATCGAGATCGAACCGCCGTCCATGCCTTCGACCGGGAACGTCACCGCGTCATTCCCGTCGCTGGCACCGAGCACGTAGAGCAGTGGAAGGTAGTGCTCGGGCGTGGGTATGGACAATTCGGCGTCGCGGCCCAGAGTCTCGTAATCGACCAAGGCCCGATGTTTGCCCTCCTGCATCAGTTCGCGCGCCTTCTGTTCGAAGCGCACTGCCCAGTCGAAAGGCTCGGCCGGATGGCGACCCCAGGCGTAGGTGTGCAAGTTGTGCACGACGTCGCCACTGCCGATCAGCAGGATGCCCTCGTCGCGCAGTGGCCGCAGCATCCGGCCCAGCGCGTAATGGAAAGCGGCGGGCTGCGACTCGTCGATCGACAGTTGCACCACCGGCACGTCGGCAGCCGGAAATACATGGCGCAATACCGACCACGTACCGTGGTCCAGTCCCCACGAAAGATCGGCACGTACCTCCTGCGGGCTCAACAGGTCGCGCACGCGGCGCACCAGGTCGAGGTCGCCCGGCGCTGGATACTGCACCTCGAACAACTCGCGTGGAAAGCCGCCGAAATCGTGGATCGTGCGTGGCACGGTTGCCGCGGTGACCGCGATGCCAGGCAGGTACCAGTGTGCCGACACCGACAGCACCGCGCGCGGCCGTGGCAGGCGCTGGCCGATCGCGGCCCAGCCACGACTCCACTCGTTGTCCTGCAACGCGTTCATCGGATTGCCGTGTCCGAAGAAGATGGTCGGCATGCGTGAATTCATGGCATCTCCATCCGGGTCGCAACGAGCGGACCATGCCGACCCGGCTCCATCACGAAATACTCACATTCGCCGTGCCAGGCTCGCAATAACGATGACGCAATCTGGCGCGGCATCAAAGGCTATCAGGCTGCGTCCCCGGGTGCGAATCGTTGAAGCCGAGGTATGCGGGGATCCCGTGAATCCCGCGGCGATCGAAGCCGGCGGTGACGGGAAAAATCCGTCCCGGACGCGACATGGTTTCTGGTTGTTGGATCGAGGAAGGGTTCGACGCGACGAGGATCGATATCCTCCGTTGCGGCGATTCGATCAGGCAAGGAAGTTCGCCACACCATCACCTCCGCCGAGGAATCGACATGAAGACCTACAAGGTTGGCTATCTGGTTGGAAGTCTCGCCCAGGGTTCGATCAACCGCCTGTTGGCCAGGGCGCTCACGCGCCTCGCGCCGCCCGGAATGGAAATGGTCGAGATCCCGATCAGGGAGTTGCCTCTGTACAGCTACGACTACGACGCTGATTTCCCTGCGGTCGCGCGTGCATTCAAGCAGGCGATCGCCGATGTCGACGCGGTGCTCTTCGTCACGCCGGAATACAACCGCTCGATCCCCGGCGCGTTGAAGAATGCGATCGATTGGGCAAGCCGTCCATGGGGCACGAATTCGTTTGCGCGCAAGCCTTCGGGTGTGATCGGCACCTCACCCGGTGCGATCGGTACCGCCGTCGCCCAGCAGCAGTTGCGTGGCGTGCTGTGCTTCTGCAATTCGCCGCTGATGAACACGACCGAGGCGTACATCCAGTTCCGTCCCGGCCTGATCGCCGAAGACGGCACGGTTAGCAATGACGCCACCGCGGAGTTCCTCGGCAACTACATGAAGGAACTGCACCTGTTCATCGAACGCGTGCTGACCGTGCTTCCGCGCGAAGACTGAGCCAGGCGTACAGAGAACAACTCGGCGTGCCGGCCGATCCCGGCATCAATCTGCTGCGTTCAGGAGCGCCGCCGCTTCGCGTTTGCCGAGACTTCGGATCGACGCGAGCTTTTCCAGTTGCGCTCTCTGCGGAGTCGTTTTCCCGGTCTGCCAGTTGTAGATGCTTTGCGGGCTGACATGCAGGAGTTTTGCAAAAGCTTCGATTGACAAGCCAAGGCGCTTGCGCAGCGAAACGAGACCCTTTGCGACGAAGCGGAGCTTTCGATCCTCTTCGATGGATTGCCCTTGGGCTGGCGGTACCTGCTTCTGCAGTTTCCTGCCCTGGCGCTCCAACTGGTCGATGCGCCGCTTGAGTTGCGCGATTTCCTTGCGGTATCCGGCCGACGCGTTCCTGACCGGATCGAGCTGCGCGCGCAACTCCTTCCGGCACAGGCGGGTTATTTCGTCCTTGAGCAACGATGCGATATTTGGCAAACCGATTTCTCCAATGGACTTGTGCCTGCAGTGGCGACAGTCATGCACGTGCAAGCGATGGGGTTCTTTGAGCGCTGTCCCGATTTTTCAGCAACGCGATCTTAGAGGACTTCGCTGATGTCGAACAGGTCAGCGCGCCGTGCTGGATGCCTCGTTCGGCATAGGAAATCCCAACAGCGACGAATACAACGGCGATCATCCGTATCCCGGGCGGACCTGGGTGATAAGCGCGGTCATGAAGTACTGGCAGCCACTGGCTTGTATTCAGTATGTTGCCCCACCCACGCAAGGCGACGCCGTAACGATGGACGAGCTCGACAGGTTCACCAGGACGGTCGCCGATCGGCAATCCGGAGCCCGCGATGACTGATCCGGTTTCGCTGGCCGGCAACGAATCCGAATCCCTGCGCCGGCGCTGGCCGTCGCGGCGTACTGTATGGCGCTGGCATTTCTATTCAGGGCTGCTCTGCATCCCGTTTGTGCTTTGGCTGTCGCTGACCGGCACGATCTACCTTTTCAAGCCGCAGATCGATGCATGGCTGGATCGCGGCTATGACAACCTGCAAGTCAGCGGTTCGCCGGCATCCGTGTCGGCGCAGATCGGGGCCGCCCTGGCAGCCGTTCCACACGGCACGCTCGATGCCTACGAGTTGCCCGTTGATGCGCATTCGGCGGTGCGCGTGTTGGTCAACCAGGGACAGGAATTGTTCCGCGTCCATGTGCACCCGCAGACATTGAAAGTCCTTGGCGTGGTCAATGACGAAGGCCGTTTCAGCAACGTGATCCTCCACCTGCATGGCGAGCTGATGCTCGGCGACGGCGGTTCGATCACGGTCGAACTGGCGGCCTCGTGGATCATCGTCATGTTGATCAGCGGCCTGTTCCTCTGGTGGCCGCGCAATGCCGGGATCGGCGGAATCCTCTATCCGCGCCTGAATGGCGGTCGCCGGGTTTTCTGGCGGGACCTGCACGCGGTTACCGGCTTCCACGTTTCGATGTTCGCGCTGTTTCTGCTGGTGTCCGGACTTCCATGGACGAAATCCTGGGGCAACCTGCTCAAGCAGGCTCGTCAATTGTCGAGCGAAACGACAGTTCATCAGGATTGGCCAACAGGCTCCGGCAATGCAGGCACGGCACGCGCCGACGATGACGGCACGACGATCAACGAACACGCCGGACACGGCATGGCAATGGCCGACACGCTCACTGCTGCGATCGATTACCGGGTGATCGATCGCATGGTCATAACAGTCGGCGCGCTTGGACTGCCGCCGCCGGTACGGATCGCACCGCCCTCGGCCAATGCGCCTCAATGGACGGCACGCTCGGACACGCAGAATCGTCCGCGACGCAGCAACCTCGTCCTCGATGCGGACACCGGTGAGGTACTGTCACGCACGGATTTCCCGGCGCGACCGTTGATCGACCGCATCGTCGGCTATGGCGTCGCGGCGCATGAAGGCCAGTTGTTCGGCTGGTTCAACCAGGCGCTTGGCGTGTTCACGACGAGCGGGCTGATTCTCGTGTCGATCAGCGCCGTCGTCATGTGGTGGCGCCGTCGAACCATCGGCACGTTGGGCGCACCGGTTGCGCAGGAATCCACGCGATTCGCGATCGGATTCTTCGTCCTGATGACCTTGCTCGGCACCGTGTTGCCCCTGCTTGGATTGTCGATGATCACGGTCTGGCTGGTCGAACGCCTGATCCTGCGCCGGATTGCGCCGGTACGCGAGTTCCTCGGTTTGCCCTCCGTCGCTGAGGGTCAGCAAGCAACGTAAGTCCATCGAGGGCCCAGTGATTGTGGGTTGATCCGCTCTCGCGAACGAAGAGCCTCATTCATAAGCTCGAAGGAGGTTGTCGGTCATCGATGCCGGGGCTGGGTTATTGATATATTTCGTAAATACCGGAACAATCGAACCATGAATGGTCAGTCAGCAGTTTTGGTCCTCAATGCCCTCAGTCACGAAACGAGGCTGGCGGCCTTCCGCCACCTTGTCCAGGTCGGCCCCGGCGGGCTGCCTGTGGGTGAACTTCGCGAGCTCCTCGACCTGCCGGCCGCTACGTTGACTGCGCATCTCAACGTCCTGCGTGCGGCGTCGCTGGTCCACGACCAGCGCGAAGGCCGGGTCATTCGTGTTCGTGCAAATTACCTGCAGATGAACACCCTGATCGCGTATCTCACCGAAAACTGCTGCGCTGGAGTTGCAAGTTGTGATCCCGTCGCTCTTTGCGCACCTCGCAAATCAGGAACCACGCCATGAACCGCTTCCACGTACACCTCAATGTGGCCGATCTCACCGCCAGCATCCGCTTCTATTCCGAACTGTTCGCATCCCCACCGACTGTCCTCAAGCCCGACTACGCCAAGTGGATGATGGAAGATCCGCGAGTCAACTTCGCGATCTCCACCGTGGGCCGCGCGCCGGGAATCGACCACCTGGGAATCCAGGTCGACAGCCGTGAAGAACTCGCCGATCTCGGGCGTCGATTGGACGCCGCGGGTGGCAGCGTCATCCCCGAGGACGCCACGGTTTGCTGCTACGCCCGTTCCGACAAGCTATGGACCGAAGACCCGCAAGGCACACGCTGGGAAACCTTTCACACGCTGGATAGTGCGACCACCTATCACGGCGGGGATGCGCCCTGCGCCACTGACGGCAGTGCCTGCACACCCGGCGCGTCGCAAGTGATGTCCGTGCCCGAGCAAAGCCCGTCGTGCTGCCCGAAGTCGGATTGTCGCTGAGCCATATCATGAGCGAACGCACCTACAACGCATTTTTCCTGTGCACCGGAAATTCTGCCCGCAGCCAGATGGCCGAGGCGTTGATCACAGCGCTAAGCAAGGGACGCATCCGTGGCTACAGCGCTGGCAGTCATCCCTCGCCCGCAGTGCAGCCGCTCGCGGCCGAGCTTATCGCCAGTCTGGGCATCAATCCGAGTTCGCTCAGAACCAAGAGCTGGGATGAGTTCGCTGCCCCGAATGCGCCAGTCATGGATTTCATCATCACGGTCTGCGACGACGCTGCTGGCGAGGTTTGTCCTGTCTGGCCGGGCCACCCCGCGATGGCGCATTGGGGCGTACCCGATCCCGCGCTTACACCCGACGACAGGCAGGCATTCAAGGATGTCTGGCTGGTCCTTCGCCGTCGAATCGAACTGCTGTGCGCGTTGCGCCTGGACCGGCTCGATCATCTCGCCCGAGAGCAGCAACTGCGCCTGATTGCCAACGAGCGTTGAGTGACCCATGACTTCCAGGAAACGTGTTCTTTTCGTGTGCGTGGAAAACGCCAATCGCAGCCAGATGGCCGAGGCGTTCGCGCGCATCCATGGCGGCGCCGGGATCGAAGCGTTGAGCGCCGGATCGAAACCGTCCGGCGTGATCAATCCCAAGGCTGTCCGCTTCATGGCTGAGCTCGGTTACGACCTCGGCAAGCACGGCTCCAAGTCACTCGATGACGTCGTCGGCGAATTCGATGCCGTGGTCACGATGGGCTGCGGCGATGCGTGCCCATGGGTGTCGGCGAAGCACCGTGAAGATTGGGGATTGCCTGATCCCAGACACATGGATGACGAGGGTTATCGTGCAGTCCGCGATGAGATCTCGCTCCGGGTAAGAAATCTGCTGGCGACGCTTTGATGCCGCTGACGAACAGGATCTTCGCCGAATTCATCGGCACGGCCCTGCTGCTGGCCTGCGTGGTCGGTTCAGGGATCATGGGCGTCAGCCTGTCGCAAGGAAACGATGGCGTCGCCCTGCTGGCCAACGCAGGCGCCACGGCGGCGATCCTGTATGTCCTCATTGCCGTGCTGGGCCCGGTCTCCGGCGCTCATTTCAATCCGGCAGTCACGCTCGCGGCGCGTGTTCACGGCGATCTGGAAAGCCGGGACACACTCGCCTATATCGGCGCGCAGGTCTCGGGTGCAATCGCCGGCGTAATGCTCGCTCACGCGATGTTCGACCTTCCGCTGTTTCAGCCGGGCACACATGAGCGCGCGGGCGTATCGCAATGGATCAGCGAGGGAGTCGCGAGCTTTGGCCTGTTGCTGACGATCCGTCTCGGCGCGCGGTTGAGGCCCAAGGCCGTTCCGCTGCTCGTCGCCGCGTATGTCTTCGCTGCGTACTGGTTCACCGCGAGCACATCGTTCGCGAATCCGGCGGTAACACTGGCGCGCGCACTGACGCAGACGTTCGCCGGTATTCGGCCGCAGGACGTCGGCGGGTTCGTTGTCGCACAACTGCTGGGCGCTGGCTTCGCTTGCTTCGTGACGGGCCTGCTGGTGCCCGCGTTGACGGATAGCGAACGAATTGACCGGCAACTCACGAGCGATCGGCGGGCCTAGCCAGCGGCTCGACTCCAGCGCGCGGCAGCTCGACCTTGACGCCAGTCGATCGGCGATGCGGCGTGCCGAAATCCGGATCCGTGCTTACCCGCCGCGCCATCTTGTCAGGTGGATGCCGATACCAGCCCGTATCGCGATAGTCATCGGCAGCGAGGTCGTCGCGCACCTTCACGACGGTGAACATGCCACCCATGTGGATGTTTCCGAACTGACCCTGGCCATCCATCATCGGCAGGGTGTTGGCTGGTCCCTTCATGCCCATCGCGACATGCGCGGCATGTTCGGTCATGCCGTTCTTCCCCATCGCCATGTAGCCTGGCAGCAGCTTGCGGATCTCGTTCTCGACACCGGAAGGGTCCACGCCGACCGGATTCGGAATGCCATGCCCCATCGGGCCCATCGTGTGGTGCGCCATGTGGCAGTGCAAGGCCCAATCGCCAGGCTCGGTCGCGACGAACTCGATATCGCGCATCTGTCCCACGCCGACGATTTCCGTCACTTCGCGTCGCCATTGCGATCGCGGCCAGCGCCCGCCGTCGGAACCGGTCACCCAGAAAGGATTGCTGTGCAGGTGGATCGGGTGATTCCACATCGACAGGTTGCCGATGCGCATACGCATGCGCTCACCGGTGCGCATCACGAGGTGTTCGATGGCCGGAAATGATTTCGAGTTGAAGGTCCACAAATCGAAATCGAGCATGATGCTGGGATCGGGACGATAGGTGCCCGGATGCAGCGCCCAGTTGTGCAGCATGAAGCAATAGTCGCGATCGATGGCCAGTTCTTCGCCAGCCTGCGGATGGATGATGAACATGCCCATCATGCCGAAGGCCATCTGGGTCATTTCATCGGCATGCGGGTGATACATGTGCGTGCCGTGCTGCTTGAGGGTGAACTCGTAGGCATAGGTTTCGCCTGGCGCGATCGGCGTCTGGTTCAATCCGCTGACGCCATCAAGGCCATTCGGCAAGTCGATGCCGTGCCAATGGACCGAGGTGCCTTCGGCCAGTCGGTTCGTCACGAAGATGCGCACGCGGTCGCCTTCGACGGCCTCAAGGGTCGGCCCCGGTGTCGTGCCGTTGTAGCCCCAGCATTTGGCGCGTGATCCCGGCGCGAACTCATGGTCGATTTCCTCGGCGACCAGGTGGAATTCCTTGACGCCGTTGTTCATGCGGAACGGCAGGGTCCAGCCGTTCAAGGTGCGCACCGGTCGATAGCCCTGACCCGTGCGGCCTGCCGATGCCGGCTTCGCCTCCGCATTCGTGACCGCATCGAGCGCATGATCCGCGTGCTGGGCCGAGACCGGCCGGCTCGTGCCAGCCAGCAATCCGGCACCGCCAATACTCATCAGCTGCAGGAGATCGCGTCGGCTGGTCATGCTGCACCTCGTGCATGCTTTGACTCCGTGATGAGGGAAAACCAGGCAGCGCGCGCGCGCGGCAGGTGAAGCAGGTTCATGGAAGTTCTCCGGGCTTTTCGTTTCCTGTTTGCGCAGGGCTGGGTGTCGGCATCGGTTCGTGTCCTTCATGACCGTGGTGGTCGATGGCCTTGATGTCCTGCGGCGGATCCGTGACGGGTTCAGCGGTATCCGTGTTGCCCGTGTCGCGCGGTGGGAGGTCCGGGTTCGACGTGGGCCCGGTTCGATGCGGTGCGGGTACTGCCGCGGGCGTCGGCGTCATTTTCGACATGTCGTGGCCGGAGTGGTCGTCGTGCGCGGCCTCTGGCATGGTCTCGCCGTGCTGTCCGTGCTGCATGCCGGGATCGACGGGCGGCGCGAGGATTGCATCGACACCGATCACCCTGGCCTTGACCGATGCATCGCTTGGCAAACTCGTGCCTATCGCCTTGCTCAGTTCGTTCCGGGCCACCCAGTAGTCGCGCACGGCATCCAGATAGCCCTCGTAGGCGTCGAACTCCTGCTGTCTGGAGCGCAGGAGTTCAAAGGCGCCGATCAGCATGTAGTTGTTGCGCTCGGCCTGGTATCTGACGATGGCCTCGCGTTGCGGGACGAGTGCCACGCGATAATCCTCGGCGATGTCGCGCATCGCAGAGACGCGTTCCTTGCCGAGCCGGACCTCGTTGTCGATCTGCAGTTCGAGCAGGGCAAGATCGCCGCGGGCGACTTCAAGTTGCGCTTCCGCACGGGCAACTGCCGCCTGGCCCTGGTTGAACAACGGCACGGCGAGCGACAGGGTTGGGCCGGTCAGTCGTGCTCCATCGGACTCCCGTTCGCGTTCGACACCGACATCGATGTTTCCGATCAGGCGCCAACGCTTTACCGTATCGACGACATCTTCGAGCAGGTCGACCTGGCGGTGCGCAGCGAGCAGATCCAGGCGATTCTCCCGCGCGAGTGACTGCAGGGTTTCAAGACCCTCCTCATCGCTTGCCGGCGCCGCCAGCGGAACGTCCAGCGTCCAGTTTGATGCCATCGCACCCGAGAGTCCCATCCGGCTGTTGAGGGCAAGGCGTGCGCGCACCGATTCGGCCCTGGCTGCCGCCGAGGCAAGGCGTGCCTGACTCGCGGCAGCCTGTTCCAGCTCGAATTCGAGCGCGCTGATGTTTCCCGCTTCGTGGTAGCGCCTGGCGAGTTCGGCCGAAGCCGCGGCCGCCCGCGAAACCGCGTCGCGCATGGCCGCTACCTGTTGCGCTCCGGCGGCTTCGTACCAGGCCTGGCTGATATCGGAGGCGAGCGTGATCAACTGCGCGGCGATGAGCTGCTGGGCACGGACGTACCCGGCTTCGGCGAACCGGCGCCTCGAAGGCAGCAGGAGCAGGTCGGCAAGCGGCAGACTCAGACCCATCGTGATTTTTGCCGGACCACCGTCCCTGAGCGCCGAGCCACCGAAACTCGGGTTTGCGATTCGACTGGCGTCGACCACGTCAGCCTGGGCGATCCCGAGGCGAGCATATTCCGCGACGATCTGCGGATTCCTCATCACCGCGATCTGGCGGGCGGACTCGACCGTCAGTGGCGTGGCGATGAGCTCCGCGAGCCGCGCGTCAATGGCCGCTGATGCGTTGTCGCCTTTCCACAAGCGGGTATTTGCGACACGCGCCTCGACCAGCGACTGGACGTGTTCGGCGCCTTCCCGGCGCGAGACCGACACGCAACTCGCCAGGATGAGCATAAGAGCCGCCAAAGGCAGCCGTAGTAGCACTCGATTCATTTCGATTCTCATGGACCGTCGCGACCTGCAGACGCGTGACGCGTCCCGATCAACGGCAAGCAAGGACTGCAAGGCGTACCCGAAGGAGCGCCGCATCGACGAGCGCGCGGCTCGTCAACCCGGAGTCAGGCGATTGGGGGACGCTGAAGCACGCTGCGTCGAGCCAGCGGAAAGTCCGCATCGCCACTCGTCGACAACGGGCGCGAAACGGCATGTGGCATGAGCGGCAGCAGTGACACGCTCAGTATGGCTGGAACGATGCAGCCACAAGCACAGTGGCCATTCGCGCAACAGGACGAATCGCTCTTGCCTCGGGTCTGTTTCCCGGCTTGCGTGCCCATTTCGATGCTTGCGTCCGCGACGCCGTCGGCTGCGCCCACATGACAGGGCACCATGTCACCGGCGACAACGGAATCAGTGGCCGCAACGGCGGAATCCGCCAAGGATGGCAGCGTGCTGAAACCGTTGAGGCACAGCGTGAGGGCGAGCAGGCATCGGGCGGCAGTACGCAGCAACGAGGGATCCAGGAGTACAGGCACGCGCATAGACTGCTCGTCGCGAAAAAAGTTTTCAAGCCGCGCCCGACCGGGCGTTGCACCGATCCTTTCCTGTTTTCGGGTTCGCAGGCCCTACAATCGCGGTTTTGCCCGACCAGGTCCGCGCATGGCGATCAATGCCACCATCTACAAGATCGAGCTGCAGATCAGTGACATGGATCGGCATTACTACGCGACCCATGCCCTGACGCTTGCCCGCCACCCGTCTGAAACCGACGAACGCATGATGGTGCGCGTGCTTGCATTCGCGTTGTACGCGGATGAACGCCTCGAGTTCGGCAAGGGTCTCAGTGTCGACGACGAACCGGATCTGTGGCGCAAGGAGCGCAATGGCGACATCGCCCAGTGGATCGACCTGGGTCATCCCGATCCTGCGCGGATCCGCAAGGCCTGTGGACGAGCCGGCCAGGTCATCGTCATCAACTACGGTGGACGCGGTGCCGACATCTGGTGGGACAAATCCGCCAGCGACCTCAAGCGTTCAAGAAATCTCAGCGTGATCGACATAGCGGTCGGTGCCGTCGATGCGCTCGCAGCACTGGCCGAGCGCGGCTTGCGTCTGCAGTGCCTGATCCAGGATGGCCATGTGCAGATAATCAGCGGCGAGACGGTGATCGGTATCGATCCGCAGCCGCGCATGACTTCCGAGTCGGCCGGGCGCTGAAGCAATGTCGGAAAGTGTCGATGTCGCGATCATCGGCGGCGGTGCGGCCGGGCTGATGTGCGCGCTGACCGCGGGCAGGCGCGGCAAGCGGGTTCGCGTCATCGAGCACGCCAATCGTGTCGGCAAGAAAATCCTCATGTCGGGCGGAGGGCGCTGCAATTTCACCAATACCGGAACGACGCCGGCCAATTTCCTCTCCACCAATCCGCACTACTGCAAGTCGGCGCTGGCCCGCTACACGCCGGCGAGCTTCATTGCGATGGTCGACGCGCATGGCATCGCCTGGCACGAGAAGGAGCTTGGCCAGCTGTTCTGCGATACCTCGTCGAAGCAGATCGTGCGCATGCTGCTCGACGAATGCGCAAGCGCGGGCGTCCGTATCGAAACGAGCTGCAGCGTCGATCGGGTGCGTGCAGTCGGCGGCGGATTTCGCCTCGATACCGGATCCGGATCGATCGATTGCGCCGCCCTGGTCGTCGCCACCGGCGGCCTGTCGATTCCAAGCATGGGCGCGAGCGGATTCGGCTACGAGCTCGCCCGCCAATTCGGCCACGAGGTATTGCCGACCCGCGCCGGTCTCGTCCCGCTGACCTTGAGCGGCAAGCATCAGGAGCGATTGCAGGACCTGAGCGGCGTCGCCCTGCCCGTCGTCAGCTCATGCAAGGACATGCAGTTCAAGGCCGACATGCTGATCACCCATCGCGGCCTCAGCGGTCCGGCGATCCTGCAGATTTCCTCGTACTGGCAGCCCGGCGACGAATTGCTGATCGATCTCCTGCCGGACACGGATGTCGTCGATTTCTTTGTTGAGCAGCAGCGATCGCGACCCGCGGCCGAGTTCAGGACCGTGCTTGGTGATGTGCTGCCGCGTCGTCTCGCGCAAAGACTCTGCGAGATCCAGCTGGGCAGCAAGCCGATGCGCCAGTACCGCGAGTCCGAGTTGCGCAGGGTTGCCGCCGCGCTGTGCGCATGGCCGATTGTCGCGAGCGGCACCGAGGGCTACCGCACGGCGGAAGTCACACTGGGCGGTGTCGATACCGATCAGCTCTCATCGAGCACGATGCAATCAAGAAAGGTCGACGGTCTCTACTTCATCGGTGAAGTGGTCGATGTGACCGGTCATCTGGGCGGCTACAATTTCCAGTGGGCCTGGGCTTCGGGCCACGCCGCCGGAAGCGCCGCCTGATTCCCGCTGATGATGTCCTCATGTTGCGACTGACTGAACTCAAACTGCCACTTGACCATGCTGCCGAAGAACTGCCGGCGGCAATCGCTGCCCGGCTCGGCCTGGCGCCGGGTGAACTGGTCGAGGTCGCGATCTTCCGCCGTGGCGTCGATGCGCGTCGCAAGTCGGCGATCCAGTTCATCTATACAGTCGATATCCGCACGACGCGTGACGACCATCTGCTCGAGCGGTTCGCGAAGGATCCGCACCTGATCCCGACGCCGGATACGACGTACAAGTTCGTCCTGCGCAACGCGACGTTGCCGCCTTCGACGCCGCGCCCCGTCGTGATCGGAACCGGACCCTGCGGAATCCTCGCTGCCCTCGTGCTCGCGCAAATGGGACTGCGCCCGCTGATTCTCGAGCGCGGCAAGGCCGTGCGCGAACGCACCCGCGATACCTGGGGATTCTGGCGCAAGAGCGTGCTCGATCCCGAATCGAATGTGCAGTTCGGCGAAGGCGGTGCCGGCACGTTCTCGGACGGCAAGCTGTACAGCCAGATCAAGGATCCTCACCACTATGGACGGAAAGTGCTGACCGAATTCGTCAAGGCCGGCGCGCCCGAGGAAATCCTCATCCTTAGCAAACCCCATATCGGCACGTTCCGGCTGGTCAAGATGGTCGAGCACATGCGTGCGAGCATCGAGAGCCTGGGCGGTGAGTTCCGCTTCTCGAGCAAGGTCGACGATCTCCTGATCGAGAGCGGTCGCGTGCGTGGCGTCGTGCTTGCCAACGGCAACGAGGTCCGCGCGGATCACGTGATCCTCGCGATCGGCCACAGCGCGCGCGACACCTTCGAGATGCTGCATGCGCGCGGCGTGTACGTCGAAGCCAAACCGTTCTCGATCGGATGCCGCATCGAGCATGCGCAGTCACTGATCGACCGCGCCCGTTACGGACCGAGTGCCGGCCATGCGCAGCTCGGTGCTGCGGACTACAAGCTCGTCCACCACGCGCGCAATGGACGCGCGGTGTACAGCTTCTGCATGTGCCCGGGCGGAACCGTCGTCGCTGCGGCATCGGAACCGGGGCGGCTGGTAACGAATGGCATGAGCCAGTATTCGCGCGATGAACGCAATGCGAACAGCGCCATCGTTGTCGGCATCACGCCGCAGGACTACCCCGGCGACCCGCTGGCCGGCATCGCCTTCCAGCGTCACTGGGAGGAGCGTGCCTTCGTCCTCGGCGGATCGAACTACGATGCGCCCGGCCAACTGGTTGGAGACTTCGTCAAGGGTCGGGCATCAAGCAGTTTCGGCAGCGTCCTGCCTTCCTACCGGCCCGGCATGCACCTGTGCGACCTGTCATCCACCCTGCCCGGCTTTGCCCTGGAGGCGATGCGCGAAGCGATCCCGGCATTTGACAGGCAGATCCGCGGCTTCAACCAGCACGATGCGCTGCTGACCGCCGTGGAGACCCGCACCTCCTCGCCGATACGCATCAAGCGCAACGACGATGATCTGCAGAGCCTCAACACCGTTGGCCTGTTTCCTGCTGGCGAAGGCGCCGGTTACGCGGGAGGCATCCTGTCCGCAGCAGTCGATGGAATACGTGTAGCCGAAGCGGTTGCGCGTTCGATCGGCAAGTCGGTGGGCAGGTCTGCCTGATCAAGGCAGCGACGGGTTCGGGTAGCTGATCCGATGGATGCCGGCCCGGGTGTAGCGATGCGCGCAGGTCGGGTGCGCGAATACGAGCGGCTCGATCGCCGCATCCGTGGATTCGTGATCGGGCATGCAGGCGGACTTGAAGGCGCCGCGGTCCTGCGATCGTCGTCCAATCGATTCCTGCCTGAGCTGTTTCCGCCATGGCGGCACGCAGGAACCGGCTTGGTCGCGTGCATGGGCCCGCCCGCATCAAGCATCAAACCCCGATTCCTCGGGGTTTGATGCGGCCGGGACTTCGCCGGCATCAAAGTGAGCGTTCAAACTCCTTTGCCGCGTTCTTCGCATCATCCTTGGCCATGCCATAGCGTTCCTGGATCTTGCCGGCCAGATATTCGGTGTTGCCTTCGGCGACATCGAGATCATCGTTTGTGAGCTTGCCCCACTTCTCCTGGATGCTGCCCTTGAGTTGTTTCCACTTGCCCTGGATGCGATCTTCGTTCATTGCGTGATCTCCTGGTGAGTTGCCGGGACTGCGACGCAGCCCAGCCGGATTCACCTTGCCCGTTCGCGCATGCACGCAAAATAAACTGCTCGTCAGTGGTGTTTGTGGCGTTCAGGAAAATCACCCGATTCGAGCGGCCGAAGTACCGACACCTCAGTGCGGCGTGTTCCCGCGACGGATCAGGTAGACGCCGCTGGCAATGATGATCGTGGCACCCATCACCATCATCCGATCGGGCAGCGTGTGCCAGATCAGCCAATCGAAAAGCACGCCCCAGATCAGGGCGGTATAGTCGAACGGGGCAATGATCGAGACATCGCCATGCTTGAACGCCTCGGTGACCGCGTACTGGCCAAGCGCGCCGCTGATCGACAGCACCATCAGGATCGACCAATGCTCGAAACGCACGGCGACCCAGTCGTTCCACGCCGCTGCGACCGCGAACACGGTCAGCAGGCTGATCATCCAGAACACCATGCTCTGGGTCGAGTCGGTCTTGCCGAGCGCGCGCACGGTGATTGCCGACAGCGAGTAGGCCGCCGCGGCAACCAGCACGGCGATGCTGCCGAGACTGGCCATGCGCGCCGCATCGGGCCGCAGCACGATCAGTACCCCGCCAAGCCCGACGCCGATCGCGATCCAGCGCCGCCAACCGACGCGCTCGCCGAGCAGCGGCACAGCGAGCGCGGTGACCATCAGTGGAGCGACGAAGAACAGTGAATAGGCTTCAGCCAGCGGCAGGTCGCGCAAGGCGAACGAGAATGACGACAACATCAGCACCGCGAGCAGCCCGCGCAGCAGATGCAGGCGCCAGCGCCGCGTCAGGATCTGCCGGAATCCACCGCTGAATGCGATCCAGAGCAGGACCAGCGGCACCGACGTCAAGCCGCGCAAGGCGGCCACCTGCATGGCCGGGTAATGCGGGGAGAGCAGTTTGAGGCAGACATCCATCAGCGAGAACGCGGCGACCGCGCCGAGCATGAACGCGATCCCTCGCAGATGGGTCGATTGCGGCGTCGTCATCGCTGGATACTCGACAAGGACCGACCGACAAGCAAGCGATTTCGCGAAGCGACGCGCGCCACCTGCCCGGTATTGGCGCTATGCTGCCCCGATGATGACTTTCCTGACGCGCCTGACCGGTGTGGTGGTGATACTGGGCCTCCTCGGCG